>JRYC01001155.1_pt1 | contig 51088 bp, 63 predicted proteins | sample 235301 | NCBI WGS metagenome assembly JRYC01 (sample SAMN03074211, study PRJNA261470) | activated sludge metagenome | biome: Common Effluent Treatment Plant; feature: Wastewater; material: Activated sludge; isolation source: activated biomass of a common effluent treatment plant treating...
TCGTGGCTCACCTTTCCGTTAGAGTGCTTTTCGATTGCGAACGCCAGCACTTCTAGTTGTGCATCTTGCAGTGCCACGGCAGCCCCGAGGTGGTATGCACGCTCCCATTGCTCAGTCGCTTTCTCGTGGATGGCTTTGTGCTCGTGAGACATTTTCTTTAATCGTGCCGAGCACTCTAACCACGGCGCTTCAGCAGAACCGGAGGCCGCGTCACCGCCATAGACGGTTAGTTCTTTTCCGATCATCTTCATGTCATGGTCGTAGTTGCCTATCATTTGGCCTCCGGTCGCTGAGCTTGGTCGTTAGGAGTGCCTTGTTGTTTTGTCTGGTTCACACGTTGCAAAGCACGTTCCTAGTCCGAATATCAGTTCCTTGTCGTCTGTCACACCGAGTGTGGCAGGCCCATATATTTGCGATCCGTCCGGGAATCCGATTGCGCCGACATAGTGTGTGCGCTTGGTTCTTCTGGCGTCTGCTTCGGCATCGGCTATCAAGCCTTCCACGTCTGCCCGTCGCCAGACCACAGGGCCTTCCTCGCGGAGCGGTCCTTTTGTTTTGGCAGCATCGCGCAGCGCCCTGTTTTCCTCGCACAGTTCGGCTACCCTTGCTTGTAAGCCTCTGATTATTGTCAGCATGTCCGACCTTGTTCCGCCTTTTGCACTCATAATGTGGCACTCCTAACAATTCGCTGATGCGAACCTTCGGTTCGCTGGTCTGCGGAGTCTCCCGAGTTAATCGGGCTTTCGGTCGTAATACGCTCAGGTCGCATAGCTCAATCGTTCGGCATTTCTACGTGATTCAGCGCCTCATTGCCCCACGACGCCCACCCAAGACGCTGAGTTCGAGCGAAAAGCTCCAATCGTGGCGATGGGCTTATACGCTCCACCATATCAAAGAAGGCATCAGGCTTCTCAGAGTGCCGCCCGCGAGGCCATTCCCACCACGAGCGAGGTTCGCGCACTTCCGGGTTTCTTCCCTCGATGCCCCGCCGACAAAACAGCACATATTCGGTTGTTAGCCCATAGTGGCCTCCACACTCCCACCCACGCGGCGGCTTGCACCACACGAGCACCGTTGCGTGTGATGTGTCGAATCCCCATGCGTCCGCCACTTCGTATGATCGGCGCAGATGACGGCTTACTGTCCAGAGATAGAGATGGCAGACTTCATCAGCCAGCTCCCCTATTGGCATCGCAGCTATTTCGTCAATGCTCATCGTTGGATATTCGAGCGGTCGTGATGACTTTCCGCCAGCCCCAGGACGATGCAGTTTCCACGGAGGGTCAGCCACGATTGTTTTGAACTTTGCAGACTGCCTTTTCCGGCAGCAGGCGCAGACACCCACTTGGTCTAGTGTGCAGCACTTGTTTAGGTCTAGCGGTTCATGGCCACAAGAGCAGTTGCCAAGACACCCACATGCCGAACAAGGCGCTGCACCGAATGAGTGCCCCGCTGGGCGGCTCGTTAATTCGGACGGTTTGTGAGGGGCACTCATCGGTGAGCTTGGTTGTTAGGCGTCATGGCTCATATCCATTTCCGCCACAGTGCGAGCGCGCAGGATTCCCCGACAGGCGCCGCTTTGAGTTCCCGCTTGAGCCTGGCGATTTGTTCGTGGCAGTCGCGCAATTCCAGGTCGTATTGCGGCACGCGGTTTTGCTCCACCAACTCACGCAAGAGGTTTTGAATCACCATTTGCGCGTTCTCGCGCGAGTCGGAGGCGAGCGCGTTCAAGCGGTCCACAATATCGGCGGCGGCGGATTCGGGGGTCATGCGGCCACCTCGTAGCTTCCGTGCGCCTGTACCTTGAGCGTGCCACCGTCAAAGCGGATGACGGCCTCGAATTGTTCGCGCACCACCTCGGGCAGCCGGGGGTTCAGCCCGCACATACCAAGTCCATCCAGTGAATAGTCCACTTGTTTGCCCGCGAGTTTGCGTCGCTCAAACGCGGTGAACTCTGTCTGCAACTGCCGGCACGTTTGGCAAATCTTCTCGCTGTTGACAATCATCGTGGCCGGGCGACCGCAATCGCACTCGTCGCCAGGTTTGAGGCATGGGGGATGGTTCATATCGCTCAATTCCCGTTGCGTTTTGCTTTCTTGTTTTGCTGCTGGCAATCCAGAAATATAACAGTGTAACCGCCCCGCACCATTTTCCGCGTCGTCACCGCAACCCCCATAGCCTTTGCCAGGTTCAGCGCGTGCCGCCGCTGTGACCCGCTTTCCAGTTCAAACGTGTCGCCTTTCCGCAGGGCTTGCCTCATCTGCTCGCAATTCATGTGCGTAGATAAAACTTTATTGTAACATTTGTCAACAAAATCCCTGCCGCCGGGCGATAGCGGCGCGTTGGCGCGGGTTAATTTGTCCTTTGCAAATGGGTGATTGGTGGTGTTATGTTCCACGCATGAGACCATTATTTGCCCTTGTTTGTGCATTGGTAGTTTTGGCCGGCTGCACGACTCCGCAGCGCACGGAAACGCCGCCCGGCAGTGGAAATTATTCGACCAATTACGTGACCGACCCGCGCGTGGCCACGACGATTGAGACCATTCGCGCCGTGAACGAGGCAACCAAGCCTGTCAATCCGTTCTCGGGCCTGGTGGAAATCGGTCTCGGAACGGCAACCTTGCTGGCGGCGTGGTTTGCCAAGCGCAAGAACGACCAGCTTGCCCAGTCCAAGCAGTTGTTGACGACGGTGATTCAGGGTGTGGACCAAGCCAACAATGACACGGTGAAAAGCACCATCCAGGCCCATGCGTCCAAGGTGGGGGTGGAGGGAACGCTGTCGCAGGCGGTTGCCAAAGTGGGGAACGGGACGCCGCTGTAAATTTAGGCCGGGGTTGTGGGTGCAAATCCCACCGGGTTCTGCATCCCGTGGTGTAACAAGTAACAGCGTGAATACCGGCAAGAGCGCAAAAATGCAGGTCTGGCCACTGGACTAAAGCAGTGGCGATTTTTTTATTCCAGCAAGCTTTCGAGGAAGGTAACGGCATCGGTCAGATGCCGGGCCACGCATGTCTTTGCCCCGGCCAGTTCCAGCCAATGTAGCTCGCCGGCTTGTTCAGGGGTGACTTTGCCGGCCCTGGTCTTGCACTCGATGGCGAAGGGGTGGCCGCGATAGACGCCGACAAAATCCGGCACGCCGGCCCGGCTGGTGGTTGGCTTGTCGCTGCGTTTCAGGTCATACCAGCATTGTCCGCCGAGACTTTTTAGGTATTGCTCGATCTGTTCCTGCAACCCTCCCTTGCCGACTTCCCGGGTGGCATCGGTGGGGGATGATTCACGCTGGCGACGCTGGGAGGCTCGCGCCATCAGGTTGCGGTAGTCGGCTTCTGAGAATGAGACCATAATTATTTTCCCAAGTCAGTTGCGGCTGCCCGCAACGGGCGACATTTGACTTTCTGGATTTAGGATTATCAGATCGGTGACTTGGGAAATTCAGGGGATCAGGTCCGGGTTTTCGTCCTCGGGTTCGGCTGCGACTTCGCCAACGGAATACTTGGGGGCGAACATCCGGCGTTGTTCTTCGTATGGGTCGGATCGGAATTCGGTAACTCCGCCGCTACCGTCATCCGTGTCGTCGTATCCGGGCCAGACGTTGTGTTTCAGGAATGAACAGTAGGCCGTCAGCAGCTTGCGGTATTGCCGGCGACCGCTCACAATCGCGCTCCCTTCGTCGCCCTCGGGCGAACCGGATTGCGAGTCCACTGCCACGCGCCGGGCCGGCTGATAGGGAAATTCAGACTCGGACAGGACAAACTCGAACAGGTCAATGTTTCGTCCGGTGGCCGCGTTGTATAGGTCCAGATTCCACGCCGCTTGCACATCATATCCGGCGAACCGCGCCCATCGCGCCCAGGGCAACGGCGATGCGTTCTTTGTGGTTTTCAAATCGCCAATGCGACCGCGCGTCAACGGCACTTCGCGTTCTGCCAGGTCAATCAAACATTGCACTGGGACAATCAATCCGGTCGGTTCATCGTGCCACTCGCCAGTGATCCACACCTGTTTGTCGGAGGATTCGACGAAAGTTTTGATTGCTTCATTGGCCATCAGCCGGCGAACGGCGGCTTGCGCCTCGACCAGTTCCGAGTTGGTGATAACCGTCCGGCCATTCGCCTTCTGGTCTGACTTCCACTCGCGGCAAACCGTCGCGTTGTTGTTCCAGGGCTTTTCCTGTGGCGGGTCGGATTTCTTCGTGCCATCGGCCATGTAAACGGACGGCTGCACGGCGTAGCGGGTTTGGAACAGTTCCGGCGTGAGGACAAGGCAATCCACCAGCGCACCGTATTCCAGCGCATCCGATTCTGTTAGCGACCAGCCATCACGCCATGCCTGCGGACATTTGGCGAACACGGCCCGGAGTGATGACGAGGACACGACAAACTCTTTCGTGCCTCGTTCCGCCGCAGGCTCGTGATATGCCGCCGCATCCGCGCCTGTCGCCACGATTTTGCAGTTCCGAAAACTCACTTCCGGGCTCCCATCTTGGATTTCACCACTAAAATGAGCGATTTAAGTTCGTCGGCGGTCAGGTTCTCGATTGGCTTGTCCGGGTCCAGCCCGCAATCGTCCACCAGATATTGCCGCAGGACGTTCTTGTTGCCGCCGTGGCCGGTGGCGGTCATGTCCCATAGCCGCTTCTTCAAAGCGGACACGTCGCTGGTGTTGGATGATGGGATCCACGGCTTTGGCCGTGTGGTTCCGTCGTTGTCCTCGTCGCCGGTCATAATGCCGAAAGCATTGCAGAAGGCGTAGCGTTTGCAGAACGTAAGCGACCCCGCGTAGCGTTGAGGGTCATTCATCATTGGGTTGCGGCTGTCCACCGGGCACTTGAATTCACTGGTTTGTTCGTGGCCGGCGGAGTGTGTCACCTTGCAGACGGCTTTGACCCATTCTTTTTCAACTTCGCTGGTGACTGTGAACGAAAAGCCGTGCTCTCTTAGCAACGGTTGAACCTGCCTCACAATGTCATCCAATGGCGCATAACGGTACGCGTTTTTAGCGCCTTGCTTCCGTTTTACGATGATCGGCATTTCGGCCTGCAATGCCGATAATGCTTCATCAAAAGCCCGCTTGGACGATTCCGCGTTCAACTCGCGCCGTATGCCCATCAGCTTTTCCAGAGTTTCCGCCGTGCCTTGTTTTTCAACGGCAAGTTGGAAGATGGATTCAATGTTGAATTCCGGGACGGATTCCCGCTTTTGAATGGCGTTCATAACTCGTCAATCTCCTTTTGGAGCCTATCAATGTTCGCTTGCAGTTGCGCCCGTTTGTCAAATTTCAGGGCCAGCATCACGGCATCGTCCAGGGTCGCCGCCTTGTGGTATTGCCTGCGGTAAATCTGATATACGGTCTCGCCGCCGTTGTGGACTTCTACCCCGGCGTAAATGAAGCTGTCTCCGGTTCTTTCAGCGACCAGCGCCGCCGCGCGTTTTAATTCTGCGATGTTCATGGTTCAATCCTTATGCGAAACATTCCAGTGTTGGTTGGCGAATAGATGAAGTCATCCAGGTCCGTGTTGGCCGACTCGTGAATCGTCACCCAGTCAACCAGGTTGGTTGAAGTCTCGACGGCAATCATGCTTACCGGCGCGGACACAACGCTATCAACGCGGTTGGTCGGGTCAGGGTGCGGGTAGGGCGCATCCTCGGGCCTGTTATACGGTCCACCGATGCGCGTCCATTCCTGAATCTCACATTCCTTCTTCGTCGCGGTCCCGACCCAAAAGTTCGGCGGTCGTTCATTGTCCATCAGCCAGTAGTATTTTGGCTCGCAACGCTTCGCCGTGATGATAATTGCCGTGACCGCCACGCCGACACACGCAACAACACACCACGCCAGGGCCGTCGGCTGCGGGTCAGGGTCAGGCTCGGGAGCGGGAGAGTTGAAAGGCAACGCGGCCAGCGCCGTCGCCAGGGTCATTGCTGTCAGTTCGGTTTTCATTGTGGGTAGTTGGTCAGGTTGGTGACTTGTCCCGTCCGCACGGCTTTGTAGATCATCCGTGACAGCGCCCGCTCATTCTCCCAGGACTGATGTAGCTGGCCCATCAAAACCCAAACGCACACCCAGGGCAATGCGAGACATAAATAAAGGAGGCCCGTTTTAATAGTTTCTTTCTTCATGGTTTTCCTATTTCTTCGACTGCTCCAATGGCCGCAGACATTTGGTGCAGCACCCGCGCAGTCCCCGCGTCATGTAACGCACCCACTCCGGGCTCATGTCGTACAGGGTGGCAATCGCCTGGTTGCTGTAGGGCTTTCCCGTCGCCGGGTTCACGGATCGCTTCAGTTTGCGGATTTTGTCGAGCGCATTCGGGATGGAGGATTCAGCGGGCATATTTAAGTCTCATCATTCCTACGCTTTTAACAGCATTATTGCAAGTATGGAATGTTACGGATTAGTTGCCTTGGCTATGGCGTCGCGGGCTGAGTTTACCACTGGTGATTTTTGCACGCTTCAATGTCTGCTTTAAGCTCGTGAATGTCCCTGGTTAATCGCACCTCCTCCTCTTGCTCCTCAATCGCCTCTAAGTCCCCTTGCAGGTCGCCAAGCTCGTTTTCCAATTCCTCAATAAACTCCTCCTGTGCGTCGTCCACGTCGCCGGGTTGGTAGTCGTTGCCGTCAATCTCTATAAGGCGCTCAATGTCAACCCAGTCATTTTTGCCGCAGCGTTCGAGCGCCGGGCCACGCGCTTGGGTTTCTTCGGTCGGCCTCCGAGTTTTCCATTCTCGCGCACGGCGGCGAGTTTCGCGGCTGACTTTGATTTGCCACCCTGCGCACCGATGGTCGAAAAGTATTTCGATAGGTTCATCGTCCATCCCACTCGGTTGCCCGGCGGTCGTGTTCGTCCATGATTGCCTCTATCGTTGGGTCTTTGCCGAGGGTGTTCAGGACGGTCTTAGTGGTTTCGCTGAGTTCCGCCGGGCGCTTCGACATTTCATACATGGCTGTGATGGAGTCCGTGACGTTGATCCCTTTGGACTCGCAGCGTTTCAGGTATCCGACTTTCTTGTTCGTTTTCACGGGTGAAGCATAACCTAAGCGGCTTAGGTTGCAAGAGGTATTTTCACTTTTCTTCCGATTCTTTGTAAGTCGTTGACCGGACGCTCGAACAACGGGTTGGAGCGAACCCGGCCATCGCGTTTCTGGTGAAATTCATGCGTCTTTTGGGCCGGGTCGCTCACCCCGACCGTTGGGCATCCTGCGTTTCTTCGCCTTCGCACGTTTCCGAGCGTTCACAGCCGCGAGAATTTTGGAGCGCCGGGCGATTTCCTCGGCGCTGTAGTTTTTCGGCACGCCCCTCGCGAGGCGTCCGAGTGCTTGAGCTGCCTTATTCACGCTCCACCTCGATGCTCGCAGAGTCTTCGCCGCGCTCCATAGCCTCGGTCAGCGCCTCGTCGAGCGCGTCATACACGTCATCGCCAAGCGGAGCGTCCGCATCTAAGATGTGAGCCTCGTTGCGCTCCAGGCACACCTTGTCGAGTCGGCCTTGCGTCGCCCACACACCATCGCGGCTGATGCTCACGCTATTGTCGTCACCGATTGTCGCTTCGTAGGTCACTTTCATTGTCGTCTTTCTTTCGCTCTTCTCTTGTGGGTTATTTCTTGCAGCGCTTCACACGCAGAATCTGGTTGTCGCCAATGTTCACGCCATGCCACCGGGAGCCGTCCAGCATGAACCAAACGTCTAAGCGGCCATTCCGTCCGGCCATGTTGTGAAAGCTGGTGCGCTCATGATATGTGAAAGCCTGATTGCATCCTGGCCAGTCGGACACTCTATAGTGCCCAAGCTTGCCGGCGGTTGTATTCTTGTCGGCTGGCGTGAGGTACAGAATCCCGCGGCCATGCTTCAGCATTGCCCGCCATTCCGCCGCGGCCAAAAGCTTGTTGTGCTCATCAATTTGAGACTGGGTTAGCTCCTCCTCTTGTCCGTTGATCTTCACGCGGCCATCGGGCGCGAAGGCGCCACGCCCTGAGAAGTTGAAAATATAACCCGCGCAAGTCGGCGGATTGGTTTCAGGATTGGTCAACAGTCCATTGTCGAGTGTGTAGGTCATAAGCTCAAAACTCCGTTTCCAGTATGTGGCGGATTTCTTCAATGGGTTTGCGCTCTTTAAGCGCTTCGCGCACGTTCTCATTTTCCAATGCGACAGAAGGCGCAATGAGAAGCGAGGCGCAAAGGTTATCAAATTCGTTGGCGGTCATATTCGTTACTGCGTAAAATGTAGTATGCGTGCAAAACTTTCAACAATTGTTTTGGCCGGGGATTACGGACGGTCAACGATGCAAGTACGTTAATCGGTCTAGGTTACTGCCAGACAACCAGAGATTCATGCCGGATAATACGGACAGAGATCCCGGGGGAATCCTGGGCTTGACCCGGGTAGGAGACTTAGGTTGGACATTCCATGTCCAATGGGTTAGACATTGTGTGTCTATGCCTAAGTTTACACGCGAAAATGCCGCGATTTATGCCAAAAAAGGGAATGATGTGAGATGGTCGCAGGAGCATCGCGCAAAACAACCCCGCGACACAATCCCGACTGAATACGCTGAGATAGTCAAATATCGCGTGCGTGGCATTTTGGATAAGACTTTGGATAGGTTTGATGATGAAGACGACGCGAACAAGATTGATAGGCTTGCAAGCGCTGTCGCCAAGCTCGCCGAACTTGACAGGCAACTGTCAGGGCGACCACTACCAGGCACACTTCGTCCTGTAGTGAAAGCGCGCGAAAAGTGGTCCGATCTTGAACTGCCCAAAGCGCCGGAGCCTGTGCTTGCGCCCGCGCCGGACGATGCCCCCGAGCCGGACATTGCGCCTGAACCCAGGCCGGCCAATGTGCTTTCCGATGGGCCCGCGCCGGTTTCGCCTGCTGGCTTGCCCGCGCCTGATGATCCGGCCCATGCTGGTGTTAGTTCCCCCGCGCGCGACGTGTTCCAGGTTGAACAGCCCGAGTCAACGTCCGTGGAACTACCGACACAAGATGTTGTGGTTTAGGGCGGGAATGAAGGGGAAGTTATGGGCGGGAGCTAGATGTTGTTAGCATCCTGGTTGTGTTTAGTGGTTTGAACGCGGCGGTCAATTAAACATAATCAACATTGTGCGTACATTAAATAGAGATGATGAAAAGAGGCAGGCCGTTCGGGACATTCAAGGGGCGGTTTGCTGACCTCGAGTTTGCCGTTTTGCCTGGCGTTTGTACCGACCCTGATACAACTGTATCAGGGTTGTATCAGGGTGTATCAGGTGACACCCCCCCCTGATACAAGTCCAGAGACTCCTTTTCCCAGGGCCAGACCGTCCCCACACCACCCCCCCCCGGCAGCCCCCCTTTTCGTGTGGACGAACGTAGGGGGTCATACATCAAAATTCGGGGGAATTTTGGAATATGGCTTGAGGGTCTAGGATTGGATATGGGGCGTTTTGATTTTTGGATGGGTAGTGATTAGGGTTTGGGGGGTAAAGTTGTCTCAGGATTGAACTGGGAGCGATTGTTTGAGGGAGTGGTTTAGGTTGGGGGTTGGTTTGGTGAGGGGTTGGGGATTTTGGGGTAGTTTTTGGGGGTGGGATATGGGGTGTGGGATGGGGGTTGGTTTTTGGGGTTGTGGGGGGGGGTGGTTGTATCCGGTCTGAAGACCCTGATACAACAGTCGGAGGTGATGACAAAGTTGTATCTGTATCACCCCCCCTAGGGGGTGGTGATACAATGATACAACTGCTTTTTGTATCACCTGTGGCAGGATACGTGTATCAGGGTGATACAACCCTGATACAACCTGATACAAGGAGTGGTGGGATGAGAGAGAGGGTGGTGGGATTGGCTTGGATTGGATGGGAGAGGTGGAGAGGTGGAGAGGTGGTTATTGTGGGTAGTTTGGGAATAAGAAGGATCCTGACTGGCGGATTTTGGATTTGTGGATGGCGGAGCGGATGTGGCGGTAGGCGGATTCGCGGGTGCAGCCGATGGTTTGGGAGATTTGTTTGGCGAGGTCGGGTTTGGAGGTGCCTGAGGAGGAGGTAAGGTTTACGATTTCGTCTGCGGAGATGGCTGGGGCGGTTTTGCCGGACTTTTCGCGGCACCATTCGGCTACGTCCACGTCGGAGTCAATTTCGTAGCGCATGGATTCCTCGTTGAGTTTTACGGCGAAGGGCTGGAACTCCTTGCCGTTGGAGCATTTTCCGCAAGAAACGACGAGTTGAGAGTTGGTTTCTTCGGAAGCTGGGGCGAGATTGATGATGGCGCGTGCCCAGTTGGAGATGACTTTGGAATTACGGGCGAAAGCGGAGCGGTCGTAACCGATGGCTTTGGCTGCTCCGAGGCTGCCGGTGGTGGCGTGATGGAGAACGATCAGGGGACGTTTTGGGTTACGATGGCGGGTGAGGCGCGTCATGGCGGTCAGGGTTGCTTTCATGCCGCTGTCTTTGTTGAGGTCGTCCACGCCGAAATCATAGAGGCAATCCCACATAACCCCGTCGGGATTGGCATGTTCAATGGTTTTCTGGATGCGCCAGACGTTTTCCAGGTTGTCCAGGTTGAGGAAGGCGTCGTTTTCGTTGATGGGGACGAGGACGCGGGTGAATTCATTGAACTTTGCATAGGCTGGCCCGAGCATTTTCATCAAAGTGTCCCGTTCGGCTTTGAGCCGTTCGACGCCGTTTTCGGCTTGGAGAACGAGCCAGCGGAAATTGCGTGCGCCGGGATGGATTTGAATGGTTAAAAACTTGTCCAGCCCCATGTGAGGGGATGCAATCATCTGGTAGGCAAGCCGGGTTTTACCGGTTCCGCCTTGTCCGAGAATGACCAGGTTGCTGCCCCGGTCCAGGAGGTGGTCGCCAAACAAACGGTCCGCCGGCGAGGTTGGGATTTTGCTGATCTGGTCAAAGGACATGACCGACAGCGGACAGGGATAGGCTTTTTCAAAGGCGGCAATCACCAGGTCGCGGGAAATCTGGTCGAGATCGTTGAAATCCGAGCCTTTGGAGTCCGGCGGGAATTCGGGAATCACCAGAACGGCTTTTATCGCGGTGGCAGCCTGTTTGCCATGTTCAATGCCCGGGTTGCAGGGCTGGCCGGCCTTGGTGGTGAAACGGTCGTTGTCGGCGGCAAGGAGGATGGTGCGGTCGGTCCACTGTTCCCGGCAGGCTTTGGCGACGGCGAGCAGATTGCCACAGTTCATGGCGCAGAAGGTGGCGTAACCAGTGGCTTCGTGGATGGTCGCCCCGGTGGCGTAACCCTCGCAAATGACGAGCGGCCCGTCGGCGCGGTCGCACACCGGAAAGAAACACCCGGTCACCCGTCCGCCGGGCATGAACAGCTTGTCCCCTTGGGAATCAATGGTCTGGTAGCTCCAGATTTTGCCGGTTACATCCATCAAGGGCAGCGCGAGATCGCCGCGATTGTCCTCCACGATGGGACCGTAGGCGATGACTTGCTTGGACTGGAAATAACCGTGATTGAACACCGGTGGTTTCAGCCCCTTGAAATAATCAGCCGCCACCTTGGCGAAACGGGCGTGTCTTTCTTCGTCATCTCGCTGGCGCTGCCGTTGGGCTTCGCCCCATTGACGCTTTAACGCCGCCATCTCTTGCGGCGGTCGGCCAGCGCCGTTCGGCTGGCTCCAATTCTGCCCCCCGGGCAACACCGCCCAGCAGCCGAAATGACCGCCGGCAATGGGATTGGGCGGGTGCAGGACGTAGAAGCCGCTGTCATCCTTGCGCCCGCTGTGGGCGATGCGATGGAGCTTGCCGTCATCGCGCAGTTCGCCGTCGTAGGCAATGCCAGCCGCCCGCATGGCGGCGCGGAATTCTTCAATGTGGCTCACGCGAGGTCCTCCAAGGCGGAAGCTTGCAGGCGTTGGGCGACGGTGGCGAGGCGCCGGGTTGGCAGGTCCTTGATGGCGAGCCGCAGGGCGTCCACGGCGGAATCAATGATGTTCTGTCGCGTGGCGTGGCACTCGTCGCAGAGAGTTTGGTAGCAGTGGTCGGGATAATCCCACGGGTCACGCCCCCGGGCATAGACGATGTGATGAACTTGAAGATTGCGATTGGCTTCGGCACAGATGCAGCAACGCCACTGGTCACGTTGCAGGATGTTGAGCCGTTTCTTTTGCCATTGCGGAAGGCGAAGTTTCTCGGAGTAGGTCATAGTTAATCAGTGCAACGAAAGCGAGCCACTGTTTTAACAGTGGTTCGATGGAGAGCAAGGGGAAAATGAAAACCACGTCAGAAACCCACGTCCGGGTCGAAGGCGGGCAATTCTGGATTGGGGGCGGCGCCCCTAGCAGAATTGCCGCCTTTACGTTCCGAACAGTTTTGCGGGGGGGAAGATTTCTGGAAAATTTTCGCGTTGCCGATGATGGGCAGCTTGACGCCGTTGGCGCGGTCCTCCTTGGAAACCGATTGCGTGACGGCGTAATCGCCGTAGTCGTTTTTGGTTTCAAACAGGACCAGATCACAAAAGACGGCCTTGGTGCCGTCCTTGCGGACGACATGTTTGAACCGGTTCTTGTCCAGCTTGGTAACGTCAATGCTCAGGGTGATCATAAACTAAAGTCGGCGAATTCAAAGGGCTTGCCGGTGCGACGGCGGACATCTTCACAAATATGGGAAGTCCACAATGCATATTCGGAGAATATGGACATCACTTCCGGTGCGTTCGGGCGACGCTGCCATTGGACCTTCGCCGGGTCCAAATGCTTGTCCCCGCATCGAACGACAACAAAAGCCAGATTGTCATTGGCGAACCGATGCGCGTAAAGGTGCGATTCAATCGGCGGGTTCATCGTCACCCTCGGGGTTTTCCGTCAAGGCCAGGATGAGATTCAACTGGGCCTGTTCCTCCGTGCGCCCGAACGCGCCGTCATTGGCCCGGGTGCTTGGGCACGGCCCATGACCGCACCACGCGATGAATTTCTGTTCGGCCAGATTGAATCCAACCGACAGCGGGTTTCGGCAACAAGGACAGATCATGTGTTTCCTTAAAACCGTGCGCCCTGGATACGGGGCCTACCAGAGATTCAGCGTTCAAGTTAGGAATAACCAGCCCAATGAAATAAGACCGACTCCGATTTAACGCCCGCCCAGCGAGAAGAATAAAACACGCAATCAGTGAACCGAAAAGGAGAAAGAGCAGCCAAAAAATACGGACTGGGATTGGCGGTCGGGGTCGGTTGTGCCGTCAATTTTTTTTGTGATGCTTGTCGGACAGTTTGCGTTTGAGGTCGGCGCGGTAGTTCAGGATCGCGTAGATGCCGGCGATGATGGCGATGGCAGACGCCCCGATGCGAAGCGCGGTTTCGATGTGGGGCAGCCACGCGACACTGACTGCGGCCAACGAAGTCCCTGTGCCCAATTTCGTGCCGAGTGCATGTTGGTTCATGTGTCTGGTTCGGTTCATTTGGCCGGTTTAAGTTTCAGGAACAACGCACTGTTAGTTACGCTCCCAACTTCCGCGCCCCACAATAATTCAACCGTATAAAGCATACCCGGCGACTCGGGAACTTCAACCGCCAGCACGTTTGAATTCGTGCTTTGCAAGCCGTTCGCCATCGCCGTTGGAGTGAAATAATAACGCCCGGCCTTCATGGGTTCGACCAAGACCGTCAGATTGGTTCCGTTGTTATACCGAAGCGGCGCGGCGGCAAGGTTGGTGTAAAAGAACTGATTGGTGCTTCCATACACGACATAATTGGTGACACCGGGACTGGGGGACGCATCCCAAGCCAGCCGCACACTTTGACTGTAAGCAATGCCGAGACCAGCCAGAGCAATCCACCCGACAAGGCCAAGGCCAAGAACGCCCGTCGGAATTGTTCGTCCGTGTTCATTCACGGTCATGGCTGCTCGTGCAATAACTGAGCGATGATTTGCAGCAGTTGAACCTGATCGGGCACACAGCCGATACCGCTCGCTCGCGCCCGGCTCAGGATGGCAGCAACGGAAATATCCGTTCCGCCCGGCAACGCATCCGCAAGGTTTTGCGCCGTGATCTGTAACAGGGTTATCAAATCCTGTTCCTTGCCAATGCCCGAGGCGCACCCCGCCGCAATGATGGTGTCAACGGCTGCCATAAATCACCGGGATAGTTCCGCGATCAGACGCCATAGCCGGAGCTGGTCGTCCAGTTTGCCGATGCCAGACTCGCACGCTCGCGCCAAGATGGCTTGTGCTTCCATACGTTACTGCGGGTAAGCCTTATGCACCCCGAGCTTGCATTGCAGATTAAGCAGCTGGGCCATTTTGTCCGCGCTCGGAAAGTTCACATTGCATTTGATGGCTTCCACAATCGCTGTTTGCGTCGGGACCGCGGCGCCTGCGTTGCCCACATTCTGCGCGGCAATCACCAGCCACGGAAAACCCGGCGTCCATGCCTCGTTGTCCAGGCTGAGATTCTTGTAGCACTTGCTGTCGTTCTCCAAGGTGCCACCCGGCCCAAGCTGGCCACGGTAATCCGTGCCGCCAATCTGAGCCAGTTCCAACACATTGAGATAAATCAGCGCGGACAACCTTTGCGCCGCCGGCATAGTTTTATAGCACGCCCCGGCAGACGTGAAACCACTTACGGAACATGAGGGAGTTGCCATACTAGATCATTTCTTTCGGTTTTTGCGTTGCGTATTTCACCGTCACCATCCCGTTTTCGTCATCCGCATTGATGACTTCCAACCGGATGACATCGCCGGGAGACACACTCTGTCCGCCCAGGATGGAAGCTGGAATGGTGGTCGAGGTTTCCTCCGCCACTTCAACCTCCGGCATTTCCGGCGCGGTATCCATGTCAGACTCGGATTCCATTGAACCGTCGTCCAGGTCGTCACCCAGATCGTCAGCTTCGAGCTCCGTGTCAAAGGTGTAGGTTTTTGGCCGTCGTTGTTTGCGTTCAATAGCCATTGTATCCTTTTAGGTTGCGAGGGATATTTACGAATGAGAAAACAACGTCCATGTGTGCCGCCTCTTTGAAGGCGGCATGAAGATCAAAACCCTCATGCTCGCCTTCAAAAGAGGTCGGTCGTTTATCTCTCATATTGTCAATCGCTCACGATGGCAACATGTTCAAGATTAGATAATCTAATCAAGCTTCACACACATCGGGGTTGTCCGAGTAGTTCTGCGGAACATACTGCGGTGCCGCGCAGCAAACCGGATCATCCACAATGGCGCACAGGCCGGAAGCGTCGGTTTGATGGAGGATGGGCATGAGCAACTCGGGATACATGTACTGGAACCCGAGATAGAGCTTGGTCAGCCAGTAGAACTGGCTGCGGTCGGGGTTGTTCAACGTACAAACCGTGCCATCCGGCTGAATGGCCATGAGCGGGTTGTCGTTAATGAACATCCATTCGCCGTACAGGGCGCTGTTCACGCTCGGGACCAATTCATTCAATTTCTTGAAATCGCGGGTGAACACCTTGATGGCCATTGGATGCCAGAGATAGCTCAAGGCATAGGTGGCATTGAGGTAGGCCGAATTGACGCTCCGCTGAATCCCCGTGGTTCCGGCCACATTGACATACGGCTCGACGCGGTTAAGCACGCCGTTGCCGATGTGCTGGAAGCGCATCTGGCGCGTGTCCAAGGATGGAACGATCTGGCCGAACGGGTCGGCGGTAGGACCGACTCCGACCTTGAACAAGGGCGAAGCATCCTCCAGGGATTTGAGCGCCAGCAAATTGCGGAGCGATTCGTTGCCGTTGGTGAGACCAAACCAGTCATCCGGGCTGGTGACGAGGTTATACATGCCGGCCGGGAGACCGGACGGAGCGTTGTGATAGCCTTCCAACATCAGCGCCGTGGTGAGACGACGCAAGTAAGGCCAGGTCAACTTGGACGTGGGCAGATTGGCCGTTCCCCCGAGGTTGATCGTCGTCAACTGTCCGGTGAGGTTCGTGCTCCGGTTCGGGGTGAAGGTTTTCAGCGCGCCGCTGTTCAAGCCGGCGATCTGGACAGTCGAGTTGAAGTCGAAAGCATGAACCCGGATGAAATCCTCCGTGTACATCTCGGGGATTTGCTTCACCAGCTTGAGCCATTCCTGCAACTGCTCGCTCGGGCGGGTGGAATGTTCGAGTTGGGTCAAACAAAACGTCTGGCTCAACAGGTCTTTCTGCTCGGGATAATAGCTGTTCCGAACGGAGCCCATTCCGATGAAGGTTCGGGGAGGCGAACACGGGTTGCTGCCGCACTCACTGGCATCGAGTTTTTGCCAGCGGTCTTGCAGGTTGGGCTGGCCCACGGTCATCTTGTCGAAGTAATGAGTGTCGCCACTGCCTGACTCCCAAACTGCGGTTTGATGCTTGCCGATAAACGGCGAGACCATCGGTTTGTAATCTTCCAGAAAAACTTTGTCGTACACCGGGGTTTGCGCCGCCAGTGTCGTCCGCCAAGCTGTACATGAATTTGCCATAAAATGATTCCGCGTTTGTCCGCGCACGCGCGAACGGGGTTTTTGGTGTTTGGAAGCCCTACGAAGTCTGGACTGGCGAAATCCCAGCGGGCTACGCTGTTTAGCCTTTCGGCTCGCCGATACCGATTGCCGTGTCAGGCGGCGTTTAAGCTGACATGCTTAACGACTGCTTTATGTCGCGTTCTGATTCCGAAGTAATCACGTAGTAGTACGGATGTCAACAAGCATTTATTTTGCTAGACTTGAAATCCCGCCGTCCAAAGTAATCACCGACCCCCACAACCATTCGCTTGAAAGGATGAATAAAACCGCATCACCTACTTCCTCCGGCGTGCCGAACCGTCCAGCGGGTATCTCGGGCAGTCGGCTGGCATCCTCTGCGGGCCAATCCTTGGTTCCGACAATATGACCAAGGCGAAGGATGTTTGAGCGCACTTTGAAATGGCCACCCCATTCCAACAGCATCGCCTCCTGCCGGCGCTTGCTCCTGGCGTAGTCGTCATCGTGCGTCAAATGATGGATGGTGCTGATAAGCGTCACGCTGGCCGTTCGGGTCAATAACGGCTTTGCCACACTCAGGACGTTCTGAAAAGCCCCCGCGCCCGCCTCCGCCACCATTACCAACCCGTCCAAACGGTCGTCCCCAAGCATCATCTTCATCTTGTCCGGCGACCCGGCATCAAAGTCATCACGACAACGACAAACGGACGTTGGATAAAACCTTGAATTGAAAATCCTGCGGGCAATCGCCCGTCCGATCTGTCCGCAACCACCAACGATTAAGATGGGATTCATTTCGGGTTAAACTCTCCATCGGACAGTTTGCTCAGGCGAATCTTTTCCTCGGGCGATGCCTCGTCATAGATCAAACTATGCTTGTCCCGATTCAGGATCACACTCTGGTTGCCGCGCCTGAATATGTTGTCCGGGGTTCGGAAGTGTTCCTGTGAATAAATCCCATCAAACGTCACCAGAAATGCGCCTCGCTTGTTCGCAACGAACCAGTTTGTTAGTGAATCCGGTCCAAACTCCGCGTCGAAGGTTTTTTGCCGGCTGTCAATAAGATGGGGATATTGCAGGTAGCTCTCCACTCGCAAGCAATAGCCCGTGCCCCGGATGTGCCGCGCGCTTTCGTCACTGGTCATGCTGCCATACAGGGAATCGCCATGCGTGCGAATGGCTGTCTGATACCGTTCCAACCACTGAGGCCCGGCGAAATGCGCCCACGAACTAAAGCAAATCATGTAATCTTCCAATGGCAGAAATTGAGCCGCGAATTGTTGCGCCCCCACATCCCATCCAGTGCCGCGGTACTCCACTTCCCGAATCTTGAATCCTTCCTGCCACGGCAACATCCGGCGCATATCATTGGTCAGTCCACCATTGCTGTTCACCAGCAACAGATTGATCTGGTCGCCCGGGTCGAACTCAAAGAGCGTCCGAATGAACCGCTCAAATCCAGGGCGATAGGTTTCAGCAGGTGGAGCGCCTTCCAGAGTCCCGGCAACCACATAAACGAGGTGGAGTTTCATTTTAGCGTGATGATGCCGGGGGTTTTGGGGGAGGGATTCATGTGTGGGCGTTGTGAGCGTGGCGCTTGCTGACTGGAGTAAACAACACCCTCTCGGGGCTCCATCCCATTCTTATTCGTTTTGTGATTAAAGAATTCCTTACGCCTAATTCGGATGCCCACCTGGCAGCTACCTGTCTTCGTCCTTTGTATTCGAGCCAGACGTTGTTTCTTTTATTGCTCCCTTGTTCAATTCGGGTGGCCCAGCAGCAATTTGATTTTGAATATCCGGCGTTATTATCCTTTCGCTCAATCGAATGGTCTTTTGATGGAGGTAATCCCATATCCTCAGCGAAGTTCTCAAAGTTATGCTTCCACCTCCTGCACATCGTTATGCCGCGCCCGCCGTATCGCCTCCACGCGACCTGACTCGGATTGTAGCACCTCCTTTTAATAGAGAGCCACAATTTGTAAAGAGGATGCTTATACTTTTTCATTGAGATATCGAAAATCACCGGGTATTCGTTCGGAATTCCACTCCAAATACTTTCCCCATTTCCTTCCAAAGATAGCATTGCTCTGATGCATCACGTCAATGATGTGCGGCACGAGTTCTGTGGATTTGTGCTCATCATGAATCGCAGTAGCGTGCGGCGTGAACACGATTCTCCACCCAGCCTTGCGGGCAGACAGGCAGAAAGAGTCGTCCTCGCAATACAAAAAATAATCCTCATCAAACGCACCCGCATCATAGAAGCATTTGCGCCGAACCAGTTGTAAAGCTCCGCAAGTATTCTCCTGATCAGTGGCTTCCTTGAACGTCGGTTCCATTTCTCTCAGGTCAATATGTCCCCAACCCTTCTCATGTGGTCGCCTTACCTTGCCGGCATGTTGAATCGTTCCGTCTCGATAACGCAACAAACAGCTTACAATGCCAACATCCGCAACCCCTTCCGCGAGCATGTTTTTAACGCAGCCAGGATTCAGTTCAATATCGTCATTGCAAAACAAAATCCAGCCGCCGCTGGCGTGACGGGCGCCCAACTGCGCCTTTCGCCCATACCCTATGTCGTTCTGCCACGACTTCACATACCTTATCTTCTGGTGCGTCATCGCCCCGACCGGCACCACCCCGGCCTGGTCGCTTACCACCACGATCTCGTCCACCTGCGGAATAAGCGAGTAGAGACAGCGGTTCAACATTTCCATCTTGGGCCGATAGATGGCCACGACGGCGGACACCTTCATTTCTCGCGTCCATTCCAGTCGCTTGTTGACTGCGTTGGTTATGATTTCGGGCAGGATGTTCTGGCACGGGGGCTTGGCGGAATCAATCGGGCAAAGGGTTGCCTGACAATTCAGGCAATTCAAATTGTCGGGGCGAATGGTGATGAAATCCCGCTGGTCGCTGAAATGTAAATCCGGGCTGCTGGCCTGTTCAATGACGATGGCGGGGATGCCTTGAGCGATGGCGATGTGCGCCGGGCCGCTGTCCACCCCAACAAACAAGTCTGCCACGCCGATGAACTTGATGACGGAATCCAGGTGACGGCAATTCAAGTCCACGAAATGCCTGGGCGCTTTATGGCGACCGAGCCAGAACGCGGTGCCGTTGAACTTGCGAGCGGCGTTGGACCACACATCATCCGGCACTGTCCGGTTGCGATGGCTGTCCGAACGCGGGCTTACCATTATCCACGGGCGCGGATGATTCACGGTTTGTCAGCTTCAATTAGGGCAATCGCTTTCTGGCGGTCGTCGTCGCTCGCAAGCATCACTGGTTTACAGTTGAACTCGTTGCCGATCTCAAGTCCGTAATAGGACAGGTCGCGATTGGCTTTCTCCATGAACATCTGGTGGAAATGCTTCTCGCGCCGTCTCGGATTTCGTTCATAAGCCCAATCCAGGTTCACATGCGCCATCGCCTCTTTGCCGCTGGAAAGCGTCACACCCGGGATGCGACGGATGGCGCAATGCACATCTTTATGGGTCTGAAACTCGCAATCCAACCCGCGTTCGCGCATCCGGGTGGCCACGACGGTTGCCGCGATGGCGTCCCCGATGGCCGCCGTCCGGCGAACCACAAACTTCTTGTGGCGGAAACCTTTCCTGCCGATGACGGCAATGGCGCTCTTTATCAGCATTGGCAACAGGTCATCGAACTCGTCGTAGTGACAGTAGAAAGCAAACTTCATACTGCCCGCGCTGCCATGCCACCGGCTCGGCTGGTCCGTGGCCAGGGCGATGACCGGGGTTTCCGTCGCCTTACTCAGATGGATATGGGCCGTCTCAATCGTGACGAGAAGTTCCGCCGCATCGTATAACATCAGCAAGTCAGTCAGGTTTTTACACCTGATGGACGAGAGACGTACAATCGTATGCGACGGAAAAGCTTTGGCCAGCGCCGCGTGCAGTTCATCCACCTTGGCGAACGGGCTGGACTCCGAATGATCTCCCAACAGGATGAATGGTCCATCCATCGTCTGCGGAAACTTTACGAGGTCGTTACGCGGAATCGTCAGCGGCAACTTGTCCCATTTGTCGTAATAACCGCATCGCTCCCACTGGTCCAACTGAAACGAGGCCCGCTTGCGCTCGGGTTGAACTCCGTTGCCGTGCATCTGCGGAATCAAGACCTGCGGAAAGTTCTGTTTGGCGAAGCGCACGGCAGTATCCAGATGTTGCCAGTGGCAATCAAGCGCACAGACTTCCAGATTATCAATTCGGGAAACTACGGATGCGTATTCCTTGCTGGTGACAAGCACGGGCTTCTCGCCCGTCACCCGGAATTCCTCTTGCAGAATCGGGACAATCGAAAGAATGTCACCGGATTTGCCAAGGGATACGAAGCACTTGGCCATGCGTCACGGTTCACCCGAGAAAAGTTTTCACGTCTGAACCGCGACCAAAACCGCCAATGTTTTGCGCCGCCTGTGCCGCCGCGCCCGCAATTCCGCCAATGGGGGCGTCCGCCGGCAAGGACTTGCCATTGGCGCCTTTCACATCCGCGCCCGGGTCGGCCTTGCGGAACTTGGCCAGTTCCTCCTCCAACGCTTTCAACTTTGCCGCCAGCTTTTCGTTGCGATGAATCGCGCCATCGAAGCCTGCCGCTTTGAGAAACACCGATGCCGCCATGCCGGCATGTTCCGATGGCGGTAGCTGGCCATTCAACTTTTCGCGGAAGCCGGCCAACTCGGCTTCGCTTTCCGAAAGGATGCGCGTGAAATCCGGGTCGTCCTTGTCCGGTGAAAACCAGCGGCCATATTTCTCATCCTCGCGCAACCCTGACAGGGCGGATTGATAAAGCCCCTGATACTCGGCAGCCTCGCGTTCCGCCTTGGAGGCGGATTCCCGCTTTTCGTTCTCGTAATTCTTGCTGCGTTCGTTCACTTCGGCGGATGCTGCCGCTGAAATCCGGTCCATGTCTCGAATCAACGACACCACATCCGAACCGTATTCACCGAACATCTTGCGCGCGGCCACCATCCGCGCCGCGACCGGCATCTTACGGAGCATGTCAAAGTCCGCCTTGGTCGCCGCCCGTTCGCCGTCGCCGTCGTTCACGGTCAACTGTGCGACGAACTCCGCGCCGTCCTTGTACGCCTTTTCGTAAGGCTGAACGTACTTCTTTTCGTATTCAGCGGATTGCGTGAAGTCCATCGAGGCCAGCTTGCTCTCGAACTCCCCACGTTCCTTCGTCAGCCGTTCGCGGTCGGTGGTAAGCTGCTTGATCTGAGCCTCGAACTGGGCGATCTTCTGCGCGTCCGCCGCCGTCGTCACCGGCTTGGCTTCCAGCTTGGCAAGCTTGTCCGTCAATTCCTTGAGCTTGCCGGATTGCGTCTCTTTATACTTGTCGTAAGCCCGCCAGAATTTCTTGGGCGCAATCGTCTTGGTCCGGTCGGCCTTGTCCAAATCGAGGTCGCCGCCGTCGTCATCACTTTTGTCCGCCGGCTTGGGAGCATCCTTGGGAGCGGTCGGTGCATCCTTTTTGATAGTCTTGGGCGCGTCGCTCGGTTGAACGTTAGCGTTCTCCATCGCGTTCATCAGTCCTGCAATGCCTTTTCCTCCCGAGTCCAACCCGGGGGATGAAGCGGGGGCGGCTGGCGTAACGGGTGCGGTCGAGGCAATAGGCGTTTCGGTCGGCATAATTAGTTTCCTACAATGTTTCCGGTCATGGTGTTCGGGCCAAAAGATTCAAGCTGAACGGCTTTTCGCATCGCGATCTGGCGCTGTTCCTCGTCCGTCATGTCCGTCGCCAGATTGCTGAGAATATCAATAAACTTCTGTGCCCCGCGCATTTCAAACGGCATGGGTGCTGCCGCCGCCATCTGCGCCTGGGCATGAATCAAAGCCTTATGAAAGATAGGCGACGCGGCAATTCGCGCCCATTCCAGCCTGGATTCCGAATCTTGCTGGAAAGCCTGTTTGGGTGAATACGTTACAGCAGCCATAAGTTAAGACTAAAAACACACGATCCTTTGTCAACTTGACGACTTATCCGTATTACTACTTACAGACGCTTTTGCCTGCATGGAAGCAATGTCCGCTGCGGCTCGGGCGCGTTGAGCTTCAATGTCTGAAATCGTTTTTGCTCGCATGGCTTCAAGGTCTGCCATCGTTCGCGCGCGCAACTGTTCCATTTCCTGCTGGAACTTCATCGCGGATTGTTGTTGCTGGTTCTGGAACGCGATTGCCTGCTGTTCCTGTTTTAACTGGAACATCGCTTCTTTTTGCTCAAGCGCCTGGACGCCTTTTGCCTGCTTGGCCTTCATATCGGTCTCGGCCTTCATCATCGTCGCTTGGGCATCGGCCAGCTTCTCCGGGTCTTGCGGGTCCTCCGCCTGTTGCTTCTCGGCAACTCGTTGCGCGAACCCTTTGATCTTGTTGGTCAACACACCAACGCCTTTGCCTGCCGCCGTCGTGAACTCTTTGTTCGCCGGGTCTTGCGCCATGAACTGGATATGCGCCTCCAAGTCCGAAATCACGGTGCTCATTCCGATGACATCTTCCACGGTGCCCGTGTTGTCCATCGTCTCCAACTGCTGAATCTTCTGGTTGAGCATCTGCATCATGGCTTCAACGTAATCCCGCTGTTCAATGCCATCGCGGAAAGCCACTGGAACACCAAGCATGAGCGTGCCAAACACGTCCTCGGCGGCTCGGCGACCGCCGCTGCTGGGTGACATTTCCTCCGGCACAAGGTCTTTCGCCCGGTCGGGACTGCGGCCCATGACGGTGATGAAATCGCGGGTGGCCTTGCGTTGCGCCGTGGCGTCCAGCCGGGGATACATCTGCATCACTGCCGAAACTTCCTGTTGGGCCAAGGTTTGATCGCCCATGCCGTAAGGCTTCGGAATGGATGCCTCCCAACACTCCGGCTTCATCAATTCATCCGGGATTCCGTCCCGTCGGCAATCTTCCTGGAACTTTTTGGCAACCGGGTCCGTCGTTGTCGGGAGCAACATGCGCCGCTTCATTTCTTCGTAGAGAAAGATTTCCTGCTCGAACGCACCTTGCAACATGGAACTGACAATGCGATTGGCCGTTTGCAGTTTAATCTGGGCTTCGCCCAAGGTCTGCTCGCGCTGCGTTCCAATATCCACATCCTGCACGTAGCTGCTGCTGTTCTCCGCCATGAGTTGGCGGAACTCGCTCATTGCCATGTTCACCATGCGCGGGTCAACCTGGTGACGGTTCTCCCGGTTGACGAATTGCACGCCATTGGGCACCACCCCGTATTGCTGGAAGCGCAACATCAGTGGACGGCCTTCCTCAATCGGAGAATTCAGACTGATAAGCGGAACGAGGTTCTGGAACACATGCTCCGCGAACTGGCAACGCAAGCGGTTCATCAGTTCCACCGGGCTGTAAAGCGGCACAAACAAGCCGCGCACGGAATGATACTTCGCGGGGGCCACCACGGAATTGTCCCCGAACTGGATGTGAAGTATCTGGCTGATGTTATCCGCAAATGGTGTCGTCCCGTTGTAGATGAACGTGTCGGGGTCCACCGTGATTGCTGTTTGCTCCGCCCGTACAATCACCTTGCGCCACCATTTGCCCGTGGTCGGGTCTTGATGATAGAAGTTGGTGATCTTCACCTTGGGCACGCTGTCGCTGTTCAGGTAAATCGCGTGCTGTTTCCAAAGGGATTCCGCCTTTTCCGGGTAAAGATAGAAATTCCAGTAGTCTTGATTCCAACCCTGAATGTTCCGCAACTGGCTCAGGATGCTGGACACCTGCTTTTGGTCCCAACCCGGTTGGGCGTTATCGGGCCGGCTCATTTCGTACAGCCGATAAGGCGTCAGCCAGCCGTTCAATCCGAAATAGGTCGTGTCCTCTTGCAGTTCCGTCGTGGTATCGGTCGGTATCAGCAAATCATCCAGCGAGGCGTAACAGGGCAGCACATCATTGCTGTTCGGCCACCACAATGACCCGATGCCATGACCCGTCAGGGCGATATTGCGATTCTGCATCCGGCGGACAAACCGGATGCTGGATTGCCCCCGTTTTAAGGGACGGTTGAAATTGGCAGTAAAGTAAGATGCCCGCTCGTTCCGCTTCTCCGGCTTGCCGTCCAACAACCGCCACCGCACCAACTCATCCTTGTACAACAAAGCCGTGTTGGTTTGCAGAATCCCGTTCTTGGCGATGTTGAAGCCTTCGAGGAAGTTGCTGTTGATCTGGATTTGCAGTTCCCGCTCCTGGTCCTCCGTGAACGGGCGGTCGCCGTTGAACTGGGCATCCATCCTGGCGCGGTCGCGTCCCCGTGGCAACATGGCTCGCTCCATGTCCGTCACCATTTTCAGGACATCGGCGGGTGTCGAAAAAGCGTTATTGTTCTCGCTCATAGTTGGCTGCCTGTAACCGTTGATTCAGGAGTTGTCAACACGGCCACCTTGGGCGGTCGCCCCCGGCGCTTGATGTGCAGGATGCCGTTGCTCTCCGGCTTCACCGGGGGCAACGCTTGCTCCAAAGCCAGACCATTCTTGTCGCCATGCACCAAAACGGCGTCCGGGCGCAACTTGGCGAGATCGTCAACCGTCGTGATTCGTGCCTGCTGAATGAGCTTTGTAGTTGAAGCCTTGGGATAGATGACGTGATTAAACCGATGCTCCGGTAAATTGTGCTGTTCCTGCGGGGAAACCAGGTCCATGACCGCATTGGCCGGATAAATGGCGGTGCGGGAAATGAAATGGTGAGTCACGCTTTGGCCGTCCGGCGACATCGCCTTCAACTCCAAACCAAGATAACGCTTGGGTTGATTGGCGTAGGCCGTGGCCAGCGCATCCAACCAGCCGGCCTTGAGCGGCGAACAATCCGGCTCGAGATACAACCACGGCCAGGTGAACTGATTCAACCCTTGGACGCACTGCATGAACGCACTGTAAATCTCCTGAAACTTGAATGGCCGGTCGCCGGCCAACTTGCGGATTTCCAATACGTGAACGCCGGCAAAGGCGATTTCGGCGCTCATCCTGATGCGCTGACGCATTTCGGCATGAACATCCGCGTGATGGGCGATGACGATGTGATGCGCCTGCTTCCGCTTCCCTTCGATGTGATAGATGTGATCCAGCAACCGCTCCGCCTGGGCGGCGTTGTCTTTGCAATACGGCAGGGCTACAAGTATCGGGTTCATGTCAGGTTCGCATCCAGCATTTTTCGTGGTAGGCCGCGAGGCTTTGGGTTGTCTCCTGCGAGAGCAACGTCGCCTTGGGCACGAATATCTTCAATGGAAGATAACAGAGGCAAGCTGAACAGGTATGCAAACTTTTTATGCCATTGGTTCTCAACCCCATTGAGTTCTTGAATTCCACCTGCCGTTTGATTGCCGTCGCTATTGTCTCGGTTGGCTTGTGATTCGGGTCGTTCAACGGGCATACCCGGCATATATCCGTCCGTTCCTGGGCTTCTTCCTGCGGACAAGTCTCCCCTCCTTCCCCAAGCCATTCCGCAAGGATGGATACCCCCTTCATGTAGCGTTGCGCTTTTTCGAGAAGGTTCATAGCCCTTTGGTCGCATTGCATTTCCGACATTTGTAGCCGGTCACACGCCTGCCCCCACAGGTCGGACATACGACTTCCTCCCAGTCCGCCGCGCCGCACGCGCACTTCGTTTCCGTCGGCAGTTTCAACTCGCCGTTCTCGCCAAGGAACAGTTCGGGGTTGCTCGCGTGTTTCCGCGCAAAGACCTCCTGAAGCACCATGTCGTAGTTGAACCATTTGCCTTCGCCGCGTGGATAGACATGCGTGTTGGACATCCGATGACGGATGATGTCCTTGGGCAACATTTCCCAGTTCCATTCGTGGCCGTTCCATTCCTTTCCGGTGCGTTCATCCTTGAATCCCCATCCACCGGCGGGCATGGGACAGTTGGGACATTTGAGTTGGTAAATCATGGGTTATTCTTCGGGGTATTCGATAATGGCATTGGTCGCTGGGGCGGGCGTATTTTTCCCCTGATTATACGTCTGGATGCCTTCCCCGAGAAAACCAAGCAACGCAATCGCTGTTCCTGATGGGATGTCGTTTTCCTTCAAGGCGTCATAAATGTCGCCGTAAGTCATCGGCACGAAGAAATCCGCAGCCATCTGCTTTACGGAAACCGGATTGCCCATGAGATCGGTGCCGTCCATCCAGTTGATGAAGTTGCCCGGGACCGGGTTTGCTTTCGTGCGGGCAAAGCGGAAGGCAATGTCGGACCATTTCTTGCCGCCGAACTTCGGTTTATCGGTGCGTATGTCCTCAACCTTGCCGGCGGCGGTGACAGTTTCTCCGCTGACACTGCGCCCCGCAAGCGTGCCTACCTGCCCGAGTCCCGCCAGCGGGTCAACACGGGTTTCCCCGACAATCACCTTGCCAAAATCAGAACTTCGCCGATCCGTGCCCACCTTTACCTCATCCTCATCGTCCGTACCAAACTTGGTAAGCCCCGCCAGACCGCCCACCAGAATGGAATAATAAAGACCATACCCGATGAGCAACCTGGCGTATTCCTTGGCCATGAGCTTCCGGCTTCTCATCGTGCGTCCACCGCCCCATATTGGATAACCGCTCGCCATTTGAAACCGGCTGGTCAGGTAGCGTGGCGAAAAGAACGTCCGGTTCATTATGGTCGGGATGCGTGCCGCCGCGCCCAAACCACCGCGCCCGCTGAATATGTTCACCATTTCAGCAATGTTCTGCGCTTCCTCCGCTGTCGGAGTTCCCGTCTGCGTCAAACTCTTGGTCAACGCCTTGTAATGGTCCAGCCGCAGCTTGTTCAGGAATACCAGCCCCGCCTGATTGAAATTGCGGATGAACGGAAGATGTTCCGCCATCCGGCCAAAGGCGATTTCCTCCCGGGCCGACGGTCTTGCTCCCATTTGCGAAAGATACAAGCCATGCGCTTGCGCCTCTTTTGCGTCCGAGCTTTCGAGTATCTGATTGTTTAGCGTCGCCGCCCCTTCGGGTGTGGATAGCAGCGCCTTCATGGACGGTGGAACTGCCTTGGCCCATGCCCCGGGACGTGTCAATAATCCCGCTTTTCCCTGCCGCAACAGGAATGATAACTCGCCTCCTGTCATAAACAGCCGGGACGTATCCCATACATTCCCGGCCTGGGTCGCGACCTTCTTCCACACGGAGCTTCGGTCGTAGCGGTCTTTTTCCAGACCGTTGCGAAAATCTTCCTTGGCCTTGTCCAAGCGTGCTTTGGCTCGGGCCGTGTCCTCGCTCACCGGGGGCGCCTTGCGTTCTTTCTTCGCGAAGTCTTTCTTTGCCAGCCGTTCCTCGTACTTCTCCGCCAGACGGGAATACCTTTGCAAGATGTCCAGCAAGGTCTTGGCTTCCGGCTCCATCGTTGGTTGCAATGTCTCCCGCACGTTATCCCGCTCGTATTTCAACGCTTCAATCCGGCTGCGTAACGCCTCCAACTCATCGTCCGTTGGCGCGTCCTGCGTCTTGTTTCGGTTGAACACTTCGCCGGTTTTCAACTGGCGTTCTAGTTCCTTGATCTGACGGTCGGCGGCGGCCTTCGCAATCTTCAACCGTTGCTCCATCGTGAGTTCGGAGCGGCCAAAGATTTCGTCATGTTCCTTTTGCAACGCTTCGACTTCTTTTTTGAGTCGCAAGGTTTCTTCATCGTAAGGCGATGGTGTTCGCTCGCGGACAATCTTTTTGCGCGTGGCAATCTCGGTCTTGAGATCGGCAATCCGGTTCTTCAACCGGGTATTCACCGTTTCAATCGCCGATTTCACGCGCGATGCCTGGTCCGGCGGCAGAATCTTGAAGGCTTTCTTGGCCTGATTGACTAACTTAATCAATGCCCGTTCCTTGTCGGTTGGAACTCGCCGTTCCTTGCCCGTCTGTTTGGGATATATGTTCTGCCAGAAATCCAGAAGTTTACGGACCTGCTGAATCTCGCCTTTGATGCCGCGCACGATGGCTTTGATCGGGTCCTTGGACAACGGCGTGAACTTGCCGTAGCCGCTCATCAAATCCTGCGTGTCCTGCCTGGTGATCTCCGGGTCAACCATCGTCACGAGGACATTGTGAACCGCATCCTCCATCGCCACGCGCTCGTCAATCCCGTTCCGGGCAAACAACTCCATCAGCTTGTCCATCTCCCGATTACTTCCAGCCAGATCGCCCTGCTCATTGAACCGCTCTTTCAGCCGTTGAATGGCAGCCTGACGTTCTTGTTCCAGATTGCGAACGACACCGGAAGCCTCGTCTTTCCTGCGTTCCGACCTGGCTCGCTCCACGGCGTCTTTGACCGCTTCATCGCCGGCAGCAATCCGTTCTTTGTTATCGGTGATGGTTCGGGCTTCGGCCAGTTGTTTTTCCAGTTCCGCAATCCGATTATGAAGTTGAGTGACTTCCTCGTTCTCCGCCGGGGTCAGTGGCCGGTCCAGAGACATTTGTTTGTCCCGCCGCATGGTTTCCAGACTGAAATCTTCAAAGGCCAATGCTTGTCGCCAGCGGCCTTCCCGTCCCCACGAGGCCCCGCGTTCCTTCGCCGCATTGAGAATGTCCAGCAGTTCATTGGACGCCGCCTCAAACCGTTTCTGCGCGTCCCGCCGCGCCTCCGGGTCCTTGGCTCTCATGCCATCTTCCGCCGCCTGATTCTTGGCGTTTATCAGCGCCGTCTTGTGTCGCAGCAACAAGGCGGAATCCTCATCGCTCATGCCGCGATCAGGGTTTTTCAGAAGTTCATCCGCCAGCCGCTCGCCTGCCGTTGCGTCTGACTCCACCACCCGACCGGATTCCAGCCACGCTTCACCCATTTCCCGTCGTTGTGTCGGCGTCGCCTCGGGAAGCCCATGACCGGCTCGTTCCACTTCGCCAACGGCGTTTTTCAGCGATGTGCCCTGCGGCGAAGTGTCCCCAATAACCGCCGGGCCAGGTCCAGCAAGGGTTGGAGTGGGCGGCGGCGTAGGCGGAAGCGGACTTCCACTCTGCGGGTCAACCGGTGTGAATGATTCAACTTCCAATTCGGGTTCTGGACCGTTTCCTTCGCCAAGCAATGACGATAGTTCGGATGTGAATGTGCCATCATTGAATGTAACGCCGGGATGATTTTTCCGGATCCATGCAATCGCAGCCTGTATTGCATCGGCAATTTTTCCTGAAACCTTCAACGCGGCGCGGGCCGCCGTTATCGCGCCGTCGGCAATCATCGGCTCAAGTCCAGTAATGCCGGTGAAGGAGTTCTTGCCGCCGCGCAAACGAGCTTGAATTTCGGCCAGACGCGCATCGGCTTTATCAATGATGCTCTGTCGGTTGGATGTTGTTTCGCCGATTTGCGGTGATTCGACATTGGTAGCCGGACTTGATTCCGCTGCCGCTGCTTCGGGAATCTCAATTCCTACTTCTTTTCCATTCTTGCGAAGCCACGCTTCGACTTCCGGGTTTGTTTTCCAATCCAACGGGGCTTTCTCTGCATCCTTGTTATATGCGAGTCTGTCCGCGTGCGTATTTGAACCAGTATTGGTAGCGGTCTCAATGGCTTCCCGGATGATCTGAAACACTTTCAGCCGGTTTCGCGAGCGGGTTTTGATTTCCTCCACCGTCGGCTTCTCCCCATTCGCAATCCTTTTATCCAGATTTTGATTATACGCTTTGGCTCTAATAAGGTGGGTCATCAGGCTTTCAAGGTCATTCAGCGATGTTGCGGAAAGGCCAGCCCTGGTTGCATCCTCGGTGGTCAGTACCGAGTTCCCGGAAATCTTTTCCTTTAAGTCGGTGATCGGATTGGACTTTGTTTTAACGTAGGCGGGGAGTTCGCCCCGTTTTTTCGCCACTGTGATTGCGGTATCGTAATTTCCGCCTTTCCCCTTGGCCCCTTCCAGCGCGGCGTTCATCCACATGTGCTTGGATGCCTTGGAGGAGATTTCCCGGTTGATTCTTTCAATCACTTCTGGCGGCGCGTTGTTTTTATGTGCCGCCGCCGATTGTTCCCATGCTGCTCTTTGTTCCTCGGCGGTTGATTTTGCAAGTTTTTCCAATTTCGGAATGGCTGATTCCCCCATTCTGATTCCGTAGAACACCGCATCATATTGCGGCTCGTAGTTTCGTTCACCGCCTTCTTTTAGTGATGTGAAAAGTCTCGCCGCATCATCATCCGACAGCGCCATTATTTCTTCCGATGTCGTCTCGCCGCGTGGACGCGCGATTATTTCCTCCGGCGTAGGAACTATCTTTCCTTCCGTTGCCGTCGCTTCACCCCCTCCGACATCAGTTTCTTCGCTACTTCCCGTGCTGGGCACTTCTGGTTCGCTTTCGACGGTTGTTTCGCGCACATCGCGAACAGCCGGTGTTGTTTCAGATTCCAAGGCATCTGTAATCCTTTTCTTAACATGTTTTGCGCCGGACACACCGGCACCAAGAAATGCTCCGATGGCACCCGACATCAGCACATCGGTCAAAGTATCGCCGAGTGATCGGTTCGGATTCTTGGTGATGCGGTCCAGAAAGTCCTGTTGCAGCGAGTCCAGTCCTTCTTCGGCGCCTTCCATTCCGGCATCCTTGGCTGCCTGGACCAAACGATTCTGAATCCCACGAATACCTTCCTTGCGAAAGATGGATTCGATACCCGTGTCGCCAAAGGCCCGCGTGGTCAGGCCGGTGATGAGTCCCGATGCACCACCTCGGCTCGCCGCCGTGAGTCGGTCAGCCCCTTCGCCCCGTTCCTGAGCATACTTACCAAGTCCGCTGATGATGCCTTGTCCCGTCGCCACGCCCTTCAACGCGGCTTGGCGACCCGCGCCTACAACGCCTCCCAACAGTTGGACTGGTAGTTCAAATGCCGCTTGCGTCGTACCAGAAGCCAGCCGGTTCAAGAGCGATGGATTCAGCGCCTCATCTTCCTTCGCGAGTTGGGCGCTTCGGTTTTCGTAGTAGTCCAGCCACTCCTTCGGGGTCTCACGCACGCGCCGGGCCAGATCGCCAATCGGTTTCGGAGCTAAAGTATCGGTCAGGTAGTTGCCCGCCTTACTTACGGGAAGTCCTTGAGCCAGATCGAGCGCTCCCCAAAGCAATTTACCGGGCAACATCTGCGACCGTTCAATGCCGCTGCCTAGCGCCCCAAGAAAATCAAGACCGCCGTGTGATTCGAGTTCCGGTTGTTCCAATGCCGCCTTGCGGGCTGCCCGGCGCTCCAATTCCTCGTCCGATACCGGAGGCTTTACGACGGGCGCTGCGTCCTCGTATTCCTCAATATCATCGTACTCCTGGATGTTGATAGCCACAATCAGGGAAGGGTGTAATCACCGCTGGCCAGAGCTTTTTCCAAGTCGGACTTGTTTATCCTCACCGTGCTGCCGTCCGATTTCTTCACTCGCACAAGTTCACCGGCGTCCGGCATGTTCGGTCCCGCCGCCAGTTCCTTGTCTATCTCCAAAATGCGATTCCGATAAACGGATGCGATGTGCGGCGGCAATCCTTTTGCGGCCATTGCCCGTTCCATCGCCGACCGCTCGCCGGCCAGTTGCGACGTGGTGGGAATCTTGGTTTCCTTGATGGGTTTGGTCTTTAATGATTCCCTCAATGCCCGCTGATAGACCGGCAAAAACTTCGTGGAATACGGCGCGTTCTTTAAGAGGGTGGGATGTCGTTCGTCAAGGATTTCCAACGGGTTTGCTCCCGGCTGACTCAACGCTTCCAACGCCGCCGCTTCTTCGGCCTGCATCAGTGGATTGGTCGCGAACCAGTTGGAAATTTCCGATTTCGTGTCGGGCACATCCACCGTTGGCGCGGCGGCGGACTTGTCCGCCTTGTCGGGATTCGTCCAGATTGTTTCCACGCGCCGAGTCAATGGGTCGTACTCCAGCAAATGCCTGCCGCTCTGAAATACCCTCGCACGACGGTTGTTCGTCCGCGCTCCGGTTATGGGAAATTCCTGTTCGAGCGGGTCAAGAATCTCGCGCCGCAACATCGCTTCCGAGTCGGGATTCGGTTCTGCCGCGCCCGGGATGAATCTCGGGTTCTCCGCCCGCGCTTCGTATCGTTCCAGCGCCTCGGCCAGGTTCGCCCCCACATCTTCGCCCCGGCTGTAACTCAATCCGTCCGCCGAAAACCCCGTCGGCAGGTATTGCCTTGGGCCCTGTCGAAAGGTGTCGCTCTCGCGCCGCGCCCGGATCCGGTCCAATGTCCGCTCGAACGGGTCCGTGTCCGGCATGGCCACACCGCCAGCGGGCAACGATAGATTCAAGGAAAGGTTCTGGGCCATAATCAAAAGAAGGTATTTCGACGGTCAAAGGTTTTGTCATAGCCGAGCCGCGAACCGAGCCGGTCGTAAACCTGACCATCTTTCGTGCTGGTCCACGCCCGCCCGGCCCCCCATCGGGTTTGGTCCCACGCCAGCTTCGCCCGCTCCATCGCGTCATCGGCGGCGGCCTGCGCGTTCCGGTTCTGCAACGTCTGCGCGAACTGATTTGCCTCAATCGCTTGCCCCGCCGTCGGCACCACCGTTCCCGAGTAGCCTTGCAGCAATGACAAAAGGTTGTCCAACCCGCGTTGCTTGTATTTCTCCGCTTCCTGACCGTAGAGATCGAACCCTCGGTTGCGGACGAAATCACTGCCCGGCATCCCGCTGGCCGCTCCAAAATACGCATTGGCTTTTTGCGTCGGGGCCGCGGACGGCAATCCCTTCAACAAATTGCCAACAATGTCCGTGGCACTCTGGCTTAACCCGCTGAATCCGGGCAACGCCTGATTGAAAGCCCCGGTCTGGTTCACCCCTTCGGCGGTGCTGGGCGGCAAGCCAAGGGGAAATACCGTCGCCGGTCGGGCAGGCATCTGGAACAACTGACTCGCCGGGTCGTTATATTGATACATAGTTCAGATCGGGTTGCGGATGCACACGTTGGCACCCATGTAGTTCACATGCACGGTAAACTGGTCGTCCGGGTTTTTGTTCCGGCTTTCAAAATTAAGCTCGCGGATGGCTTTATTCCACTTCACTTCCGCCCCGGCATCGTCATTGTTCTTTTCCAGATCATACGCCTGGATTCCCAAACGCAACGCATCGAAATCCGAGATTATCAGGAAATCCCACGGGTTCACCACTTCAACGAAGTTAAGTTTGTAGATGACATCCACCGTGCGGACTGATTGGCCGTTCTCGTTGGTCGTGCAAGGGACCGTGCCGAGATTATTGACCTTCATGCGCCGGAAGCGCGGGTGGGTATCGCCCGGCTCGAACACGGCCAGGTCGCGCATGAGTCCAGTGTTCGGGTCGTACTCATACAGGTAGGCCATCCCTTGCGTTGCCTCTCGGACAATGGAGGTGATGCTTGTCACAAGCTGACTCGTTTGCGCGATGGGTGTTTGCGAAGTGATGGTGACGCCGTTCTGCCAGACGCCATCAATTTTTTCCTGCAATGGCTGGTTGCCGTATTTCGTCCCGAACAAGGTGATGTTCTTGTTCAAGTCCTGCGGATGCACCACGTAATAGCGGATGTACTTTCCGGTATTGCCCGATACCTCGTTGTGCGTCGGAGCCATGCCGTCATCGGTCATCGCCACGGTGTTATCCCAGCACTTTCCCCGGAACCGCCCAAAGATGTGATACCACTTGTTCTTGATGTCTGTCGAGTCGGCCCCGCAGAACCGGGCGGATTGCACCGTGCCCACGAACCGGGGGAAAACGATGTGACTGCCGCAGAAACAGAACTTGCCGTATTGCACCGTGTCAAACCAGTCGCCGCGCTTCAAGAGGATGCGCGTCACGGCATTGATCTGGTAGATGAACTGCTCGGTGTTGTTGCACACCTGCGAAACGCCCTTTATCCCAAGATCATTCTGGGCGTCACGAAGTTGTTTGGTGTAGGCGCTCACGGGATTACTTGTAGGCCAGCATTGGTTTCATGTAAAGCGGCACGCTCATGGGATTGGGCCTAAAAATGAGACCTCCAGGTTTATTGTTTTTTCCGGGTCGGGCGGGATAATCGAAGCCGCCGCTCCAAGCGCCACGATGCTTGGCGCCGTGGAGATGTTGTCATTGTTTACGATTATTGATGAACCAGCGGTTGCTGCAATGGTGAACGGGAATACAAAGTTCCCAAATCCTTGATGGGCGCTATCAACATCCAATATCAAAGTTGAATCCTGCCATATCGTTATGCCCCATTCGCCGTCTCCCGAGGCTTTTACCGCGACCGAGCAGGTGATTTCGTTTCCCACATACCAAATTGAGCCTTGCAGCGCAAGCCCGCTGCTGAACCCTCCGCCGGGGTCGCCAGTCGCTTCGACTTTGAAGTAAGGAACATCAACGTCTATGGTCGTAACGGCGGAGCCAAATGGGCCGATAACCGGCCAAAAAAATGTGGCGTAGATGTCGCAGAACGCGCTGGCGTTTTGCAATGTAAACGCCTTGGAACACGCCACCGTGCTACCCAGGTCTGTTACCGTCACAGTGAAAGCGGAAGTCCCTTCGGCGGTCGGTGTCCCGGAAATCTCTCCCGTGTTCTCATCCAAACTCAAACCCGCCGGCAACGAACCATCCGTAACCTCAAATGTAACCGGGCCAATTACAGTTCCGCCTGTCACCAAGGTTTCGGAATATGCCGAGCCAACGGTGTAGGCCGTCAACGAAGCGGCATTGGTGATCCCGAACACGGTCAGCACAAAGTTTTGAATCACCGGGTTGGTGAATGGCGGCGACGCCTTGATGGAGAATGAATAATCGCCCGCCACCGTCGGCGTCCCGGAAATCAGATTGGTCAGACTATCCGCTGTTTGGCTGCCCGTCATCCCCGTCGGGATGCTTCCGGTGATGGCCGTCGTCACCGGGGTATAGGTGGAAGTCATCGGTATGGCGACAAAGGTCCCCACCCCGAGGCAGATGATGTTGTCGCTCAGTTGACCGAATTGAACGGCCCCTGCCGGCGGTTGCGGCGTGAACGGACCATATTGTTCCTCTGCGTCGCACTCCGCCTGTTGCGCGGCGATCTGCAAGATGAGTTGTTGCGCCGCCGCGTCTATCTCCGCCTGGGTTGCCGTCGCGGGCAAGGTTATCGTCACCACGCTCTTGCAACCTTGCATGGTCATCAGAATCGGAAAGCCCGGAGTCTGCGGGTCAGGCAGATAAAACGTGCCGGGAGGATAAGTCACCACCAGCGGAAACAGGCCATCAGGACAGATGAAACCCGGCGGGCAGTTCACGATCACGGAAAGAGCGTCAGCGTTGAACTTCAACGCATCCTGCAAAGAATATATTTCAATGTCCGGCGTCGTCGCGCACTCGCGCTTGCGACACGGATAAACCACCTGCTCCGTGACCCGCTTGACGACGGTCCCGTTCAGATTGATCGCCTTCGCAAAATACGGTTCGCCGAATTGGTAGGGGCCGAACATGACTCATGTTTTCTTGGTTATGGTTATCACGGCGCTCGTTTCACCAGATTGTAAATCACGTCCTGCACGGCTTCCTTGAAAAATGTCACCGCATGCTGTTGATACTCCTGATTCCGCGTCGTCAAGGTCGGATTCAACGAATACCCCCACGTCGCGTCAAAGTCGCACTTGTATCCCTCCGGCCAGTGCTCCGCGTCACTGTGCGGCGCGTTCGCCGCCCGCCATGACTTCAACAGATAGTAAAAACTGAAATCCGAAATCGGCGGCCAACAATTACCAGCCCATATCGCCCGTCCGTTTCTTCTTACCAGAATGTTGTGATTTTTTTCAACTGTGACACATACTTGGTTGCCGTTATAGTCAACCTCGTTTGGTGGGGGATACCAGGAATTTGATGCAGGACAAATTCCAACGATGTACATATCCCGCTGCTTGGACTTTTTTGAACGGTTATTTATCTGAACCGGATCTTTTTGAGATCGTAGCTCAACATAAATGCTGCTTCTAAATCCTGCCTTGAGAGCAATTTCCTGCATGTCATCAGCCAGCCTCCTTGACGTTGTTGCATATTCTCTGGATCGTCCATTGCTGCGCCCGTCTCCTTTGCACGCGGCATCAATAAAATGGTTCAGGAGACGTGGAGAAAGATTTTTTATCTCGGTCGGGATGTACTTCTGGTAGCTTTTCCCAAGCCCGGCCAAATGTAAGGCCATATCTTTGGAGGAAAATTTAATCCTGTCGTGGAATTGCCTTACCCTAAACCCCATTCGGGTTATCAATTTTACAATTTCTGAGTATTTGTCTGGATTAACCCTCTTAGACTGTCCGATTCCAACGACGTAATGGCCTCCCATTGTTTCGGTCCAGCCCTCAGATACGAACCACCCAACAAACTCCGCGTAATCCTCGCTAGAGAATTTGCATGGTAGATTTGTGGGGTGGTGCTCCGGTTGTTTTGTAATTGTGACCGTCTTTGGAGATTCTCCCACCCATGATGGGATTACCGAAATGCCACGCCGGGGATGATGCCCGCGAAGTCCTATAAATGATTCAGCCGGAGACTTGTTTATTGGGCCACTGTTCCGATATTTTGTGGAAGTTGGTTTGTATCTCCATAGGAGGTCGTGATTGGGAGTTACCATCAAGTCCATCCCAACTGTTTTGAAATGGAGCATTTTACCGGTTAATGGGGCGTTGATTGTTCTGATTACCGGAACATATTCCGTCTTGCTCGTTTTGGCGCAAAGCGTAAGCGCCCTTTCCGAAACCTTCACGTCCGATATTTTTTTCCACCCTGATTCCATCAATATATCAGTGTCGTCGGAAAAACAATGCGTCGGATCACCGTACGCCCGGCCACTCCCCCAATACGGCGCTATCAATGACGCTTTCGCCCCTACTTTCATCACCCGGTACATCTCGTTGTAGATATGACACCGTTCTACCCCGGTAAAATGTTCGATGACATGCGAGCAATGGATTTCGTCCACGGTGTTGTCATTGAACGGCCATTTCTTTTTCAGATCGCACACCACGTCCACACCGGGAAACTTATACTGGTCAACGCCGGTGAAGCCCTCTTTCTTGTTCGGGCCACAGCCGATGTCAAGGCGTAGGGGTTGGATGACTTTTGATTTTTTCAATTTCTGTCTCATGGACTAATTCGCCGTTTATAAAAGTGCGCTGTGGGATGTGCTTGCAGATTTCACCGGACTCATAGCGTGCCCATGTGTAATGCACCTTGTCGCCATTTTTAATGGCAGCGTCAATTCTTTCTTGTATTTCTAGAGTCATTCACCAAATCGTATCGTCGCTCGCTGAGTAATGGCCAACCTTCACGGAGCAATCAATCGCGCAGCGGTGGCCATGCTTTCTGGCATCTGACCAAAAATACAAATCTTGGGTTCCAACACCGCCTTTGGTCTGTGTCACAAACCACGGCCTGCGAAGATGTGGGTCTTTGAACATGGACATGCGCCACAGATTGAATCCCATTCCAGTCCCGCAACACTCTTTCAGACCGCCATTCGGGTCTGGCAGTTGTGGTCTAAAGTTAAGGATTGGGTCTGTGACATCTCCCCATATCTGGGGAACGCCACCTTCACCCTTGGTGTAATACAGTCCACCGATGCAGGAGAACTCCGGATGCGCCTCCATTGACTCCAGAAGTTTCATGACGCCATCTTGCGGCGGCATATTGTCATGCTCAATGGTCAGGATGTATTCCCATTTGCTCAACTCGGGATGATTGAGGATTCCTTGAATCGCTTGGGAGTAAGCGTCCCCCACTTCCATACCTTGAGCGAGTATCCGGCACACACCATTGTTGGGTGGAAAAATAAGATTCCAATGCGACAACGACACCTTCGCCGCGATCATTGCATCGGCGGGCAGAATCACGACGATGCGCTGTCTTTTCCAGCTTGCACCCTTGAGCAACCGGGCGCTGGTCCGGTTCGGGTCGGCGTTATGGACGCCGCCGAAGTCTTGCACGATCAGTTCGGGTTTGCTCATGCTGTCATGCCTGAAAGGTCGGGCCAATGCACTTCTGGTTCATGGGCCGCATCAGCCCCATGACGGCGCTGACGAATCGGGGGCACAGGCTTCGGCCGCCACGGGTTGGCGTGACGATCACCGTGCTCAGGTCCTTGTAGGACTGGCTGGAGGTGAGCCGGGCGTTGGCTTTCGCCAAGTCGGCATTCTGCGTGCCCGGCGCGTAGGGAACGATGATCTCGGGTTTCATATCGTGCCGAGCGTGAAGAAGAAGTGTTCGTATCGCCGGGTTATGGCACCTCGCCCGTCAATTTGCGAATAACCCATGCTGCCCGGTATTGCATTGGTTGTTGTTGAATACATTCCCCAGCCCGGTATTGCTTGACACGATTGGGCGTAATTCGCTCCCCATACTCCTGAATACTGGTTGGCAAAGTTGTTCAGTGCTATGAAGCTAATGGTGGCATTTTGGCTGCTAGTACTTGATGAAAAAAGCATCGCCGCAACATAATTCCCGGCGGGAAACGAGGACGACCACGGCATATAAATTGCATTTGTTCCCTCAACAGAGTTGGCAAAAACTAATCCCGAAAAATTAGCACTTGTGCTCAGGCTTTGTGACATAAGCAACGACAGGGAACTGTTCGTTCTGGTGTAAATCCCCATGTGTATGGTTATTGTAACCGTTCCGGTTGCGTTAGTGACATTTGTGAATCCAATCCAAAATGCGGCGTGATCGAATGTGACCGGGGCGGCTGCTTCAAACGGCAGCATTTGTATCCGGCTTTGCATGTTTGTTCCCCACGGCGACGGAGTTACATTTAGTCCCGCAAAAGGAACAAGGCCCGAAAGGGTCGCTCCACCGCCTCCACCTGCCGCGCTCGCCGTAACCGTGCTGCCATTCAATCCGAAGCTGACGTTATTGGAATTGGAAAACACCACCTGCCCGAGTGCCACACTGGTAGTGCCCGCTGAAATTGAACCCGCACCCACTCCTGCCCCAACGCTGGCCACAACGGACCCGTTGCTGTTCGAGAACGACACGCCGTTGCTGTTGGCAAACACGAGCGTCTGGAACGCGCTGCTGCCGCCATCTGCTGAAAACGCCTGATTGCTTTGCGAAGTCAGGCCGTTGTGGCTCGCCGTCATCACTCCCGCTCCATCCAATCCGAACGTCACGCCGTTGGAGTTGGAGAACTGAACGGTCCCGGTCGCTTGCGAATTGGTTCCGCCTGAAATCGCCACGCCGCCCCCCGCAACGCTCGCCGTCACCGTTCCGTTGCTCATCCCGAACGAAACCCCATTCGAGTTGGAAAGAGTAAATGGCCCCTGATAAGATTGTGTCCCCGCCGAAATCACCACCGCGCTTTCAATGTCGGTGATGACCTTCTTGCTGATGGTGTTGGCGATGAGCCACCCCGCCGCGATGGCTTTGGCAGTCGTTCCCTCCTGTGCCCGGACAATGGTGAACGTGTTGCTGGTGATGTTTGTCACCCGGACAATCTCCGCGTTCGCGTTCGTGGGGGGGAGGTTCGCCGGATAGACGGTGCAGTTGAACGGCGTCGCCGGAAACAGCGACACAAAGGCCGCGTCTATCGTCAACGAAGTGCCGGACGTGGCCGGGGACGGCGCGGTGACGATCTTCGCCAGCGCCAGATTGGAATGGGCATCGAAAGCCATATTATTCTGTGGTTATGGTTTCAACCTGAATCGTTTCATTGCACCTCGGCGGCGCATATTTTTCCTGCGGTAACGTCACGGCCGCAAACTTGGCGTTGGTGAACCGGCAGCGCCCCTTCACTACAAACTTCACTTGCAGCAAATAACCATCCCGGGCCGGAAGATTCAATATGGAATCGCAGGATTCCGCCGATGGCTCGCCTAATCCCAGCCGTGGAAAGTATTGCTCATCGCCCGTGTCGTCAGCGCACAGGGTAAACTGATGCCACGGCTCCCAGCACGCCTTGTCGAACCGATAAAACGCTTGAATCGTGACCGCACCACGCACGCGGTCTATGGCAATTTCGCCGTTCCGCAACGAGATTTTCTGCATCGGCGGCTTTATGTCCCGGTTGAACAGGACCGGCGTTTCAAATGTCCACGTTATCGGGATGAACCCGTCGTCCGCATATTCCGCCGTGCCGGATGGAAACAGTTCGTAGAGTTCAATCTTGGAAAGCGCCACGTTGAATGTGAACGCGAAGCACCGTTCGCGTCCATCAAACACGCCCGAGATTATTTGCAGGGTGTTTATCCCCGTCCACAATCCGTCATAGACCGGCGGTTTCTTCTGGGTGATCCCGCTCAAGGGGTCGAGGTTTAGCACGGAAAACCCGGCGTGCAGCACGCCTTGCGAAGTCGCCTGTGGCGACACAGTTTGCACCCACCGATTGTCAAATGTGCAGCCGCTCCCGTAGTTCAACAACTTCTGGTCGTCCAAGGCCAGCACCCGCACCATTTCCCGGCCCATCGGCGTGTTCCCCGGATAATTGAAATCGCGCCGCGCTTGAACCAGGCTGCCGAATCCGTTGACCTGACGGAAATACACGTCGCTATTAACCCTGATGGTGCTGTTCTGAGCGAGTGGGCCATTGCCAATCAGGGAAAAGGTGAGGATTGGTCCGTTGGCGGGCGGATTATCAAAATCAATCGGCGATTGCACGGACGCCATGAACGCGGGTGTACCAACCTGCAACGAACCTTGACCAAGGGACAGGTCAAGGTTCGCCGTGAACGTCATGCTGGTGATGAAATTGCCCGCGCCTGGAATCGCAAAGTTCCCACCCTGAAACGTCAGGTCGGTGGTTTTCAATACTGCATCCCGGAAGCTATACGCCTGAGTCCCGCTTGGTCCCCGGCTGATGTCCGAACAAACGAAGTTCAACCCGTCCACCAGACACACCCAGTTCTGGCCCAGCCCGTAGGCGCCCATGCGTCCGGCGGTAAGTTCTGGAACGGAAATGATTTCAGCATTGGCGGGCATCGCCGCGACTGCCGGATGATTGATGTTGAGAAGCCGGATACTCGCTCCACTGGGAGTTCCTGGGGGGATGGCGGTAATCGAGTATTGCCCCTGGTCGCCGATATACACTATCTGCCCGGGTGAACCCGAGAACGCGGCGTTGATGTCCAACTGCACCGTCAACCCAATCGCCGGAGCGACATCCGCCACGGTAACGGTGCCGATCAGAATGTTTGGACTCGTGCTGGACGAGTATTGAACCTGTGAACCTGCGGGCAATGCCGTGAAGGTTCCGCTTTGGGTGGCTCGCACTGATACCGTCGAGGCTGATGCCGCGAACACTGTCCAGACTTTCCCAAACAAGATGACGTTCGAGCCGATGACTCCGGTGAATGGCGTCGTGATGTTCAACCCGAGCGTTGCCCCGGCGGCATAAGAACCAGACGCCGTGGATGACCCGGCCATGACGAAGGCGATGACCGGCTTGGCATAGACCGGAGTTCCAACCGGGATGGCCGTTCCGGGTATATCAAACAGACAGGTCGCGTTGATTTGATAGCCCGTGGTACTTTCCAGCGGTTGAAAGTAAGCCCCGTCAATCAACACTGGAACATTGAATTGTCCGGTGTAGGGAGTCGCCAATGCGTACACATTCGATGTCCCCGCTACCCCGATGCTTTCTCCGCCAGTAAGCGTTCCCAGTAAGACACTCGGGCCATAGCTCCGTCGCGTCGTGGACCCATCCCAAAAAACGGGCAAACTCTGGCCGTCATTCCAGATCAGGAAATTCTCCGCCTGCCACAACCATGCCTGCGTCGTTTCCGCCGGATTAGCGTCTCCTGTAATCGTCCGGTCATTGACTATCACCGAATTACCGGTGATCTGAAACTGGTACAACCGCCCGGCAATCGCTGCAAACAACGATTGGCTGCCGGTGTCGGGCTGATAATAAGCCGCGCCTTGAAACAACCCTTGTTCCACGGCTTCTTGAACCTCGTCATTTTGCCAGGTGATTTGCAGATGCCGTTTTGAGAACGGTGGGCGGCTTTCGGCAAAGCCATCGCGCACCGTCGCATTGGACGCGAACGCAAGCTGGTTTTTGGGCAGAAGTTCCGGCTCCAAGCCGGAGTTCATCCCCATTTCAAACGTGGAAAACTCGTCGTAGATTTCGACCGGCTTGAATGGTTGGGTGTCTGCCACATTAAACCGTTTGATCGTATAGTTTGACGGCAATGATTTCCGCCGCCGAAGCATCGAGACTGCCCGCCGATGGCACCGTGCTTATACTGCCCCACAGTTCAAGGATGTCATTGTTGTTGGTGGTGGTGTAGATCACCGGTGGAAGTGCGAAAACCCCAAAGGTATAAGTCAGCGTCGTGATTATATCAGTCAATCCCTGCCGGGTTGAATTGGCGATGTCTGCCGCCGTATTGTTGGTGCGCCTAAGTTTAAGATTGAGCGTTCGCGACGCCGCAAAGGTCGCACCGGTGTAATCAATTCTGGCGGTTGCTAGAATCAGCCACACGCCCGCCGAAGTGATGGTCAGGCTCGGGTCCGTGGTACCAAAGTTAAGCAGCGCATCGGTGTTGGTGAGTTGATACGCCGTCCCCGATGCGTACACGGATAGGTTGTCGCCGCCTACTCCAAGATTCGCTCTCGCCGTGGTTGCCGTGGTCGCCCCGGTTCCACCCGTCGAAATGGGCGTCGTGCCGCCCGGCTGCGTCCCCGACGGACTCACTTTCGCGCCTGAATCTATGGTCAAACCACCGCCTGAATCCCCGTTGTATTGCAGCCATTCTAATGTGGCTGACTGTGCCGATGGCGTTGTGAGAATCTTAAAATGCCCCCATTGTGACCCATCACTGATGAAAACAATCTGACTGATTGCCCCCCACGATATGTCCGCGAAGGTCGGGATCCCTCCGACTGGACCAGCAGACCCGGGTAAAATTATATTCGCCGTAGTCGTCGTGTAAGCATTTGCCCCGTCCGCCCCGTTTGTCCCATCCGTCCCCGCCGCCCCCGGACTCCCCGGCACTTCCGTTATGGTCGGAGTTGGACAGGCACAATTACACGAGTTCGCGGCGCTCATGCTTCCGTATTTAGCCCTACTTGCCTATCCGGTCAATTCGTATTTGAATACCCCTATTGAAGAAGAATCTCTACGGACTCGAATGGAGCGCCAACATGTCCCCCGTTCAGATCGAACGGCTGATGTGCCAGCATGGCGGGAAATACCTCTTAAACGGCAAGATTTACGGCAATGGCGCCCTGTTTCACCTTAAAAAATACTGGGAAACTCTCTGGCCGGAGGACTCTCAAACCTGGTGGACCGATCTCATCATGTCCACCGTAATTGATAACGTATTCACATCGGTTGTCGGACCTGCGTCCTCCTGGAAATCGAGCACGGTTGGCCGCATGGCCCTCATGGACTGGTCGCTCTACCCGAGTTGCACTTCCGTCATCATGTCCTCCACCACCAAGGAAGGCGTGCGTTCCCGTATCTTTGGCGAAGTCACTATGCTTTGGAAGCGGGCCAAAGAACGTCACGCATGGTTCCCGGGATTCCCGGTGGACAGCCAGACCGTTATCACCGAGGCCAACGTCGAGGAGGAACGCGCCCGCGACATTCGCAATTCCATTCTCGGTCTGGCCACGAAGAATTCCAGCGGCACGTTTGTCGGCTATGGCTCGTATGCCGGTCGTAAGAACCGTCGCGTCTGGTGTATCGGCGATGAATTCCAGTGGATGACATTGGCCGTCCTTGGCGCACAAGATAACCTCATCAGCAATGACGACGGTTCCGGCATCTTTGGCGGCGTCTATCCCCCGGACCATGCCGACCCTTACGAACGCGGTAAACCGAGACGACACTATCGGTGCGTATTTGTCGGAAACACCAACCCGTCCGTTCGCGACAATCCCTTGGACATCGTTTCCGAGCCGGAAGCCGGATGGAATTCCATCGAGGAAGCCACTGAGGAAAAAGGCAAAACCCAGGTTTGGCAATGCAAGCAACATCCCAAACATCCGGTCAAATGCGTGTGCGTCAATCTGGACGGAATGGATTCCCCGAACAGCCCGTATCCGGTGGATAAACCACGCTGGCCGCATCTGGCCGGCCCGCACAAGTTGAAGAAGTATCTGCCCGGGTCTGAGTCCTATTGGTCGAATGGGCGTGGACGTTTCAAGTTTGGTCTGGACCAGTTCAAGATCATCACCCGGGATGTGTGCGAGCAATTCCACGCCTTTGACGATTGCCATTGGGACGGACCCCCCACGAAGATTGGCGCTTTGGACGCCGCCTATGGCGGGAATGATGCCGACCGTTGCGCCCTTGGATGGTTCGAGTTTGGGAATTGCCCGGACGGCAAGATGCGCTTGAAGTTCCGCGAATTGTGGCTCGTCCCGGTGACGATTCGCAATGATATGATTCCCGAGGACCAGATTTCCTTGTTCTGTAAAACCAAGATGGAGCAGGTCGGCGTGTTGCCGACGCATTTCTTTTTCGACGGACGCGGAACGCTGGCCGTCAGCCTGGCCCGAATCTGGAGCCCCGAGGTCAACGTCCTGGAATTCGGCGGCAGTTGTACCAACCGCCCCGCCGGGCCTGATCTGTTCATCGAGGACAAGGCCACCGGCCTGCGGCGATTACAAACCGCCGAAGAAGCCTTCTCCAAGTTTGTCAGCGAGCTATGGTTCTCCACCCGCTACGTCGTTGAATCAGACCAGATGCGCGGCATCAGCATGGACATCGTGCTGGACGCGCAACCCCGGGAATGGCGGAAGGTCCGGGGCGACCGCAAGGAAATTGAAACCAAAAAGGAATTGAAGGAGCGGACGGGCATCAGCCCCGACCTTGCCGATATGTGGGTTACAGGCGTTGAAGGGGCGCGACGAAAAGGTTTCGCCATTTCCAATCTTGGCGCGGTTTCAGGTGGACCATCCCAACTTGATAAATGGTTGAAACGTCAGGAGAAATCGCTTTCACAGCTTAACAAGAGTTTTCAGTTGTCGAGTTTCGAGTGATTCTTTTTGGCGGATAATGGCGGATTCCTATTTTCCGGGTTTAGCAAACAAATTCAATTCGGCTTTGTGACAATGCGGCGAAAACCAGATCGTTTCGCGGTGATTGTTTTTCTTCGAGCCGTTCTTGGCCTGATTGCCGTAGCCTCCTTTGGTAATGCCGGCGGTCTGGAACAGCGATTCAGTCACGGCGGCTAGGCGGCTGGAATCCACGGCAGCGTCTTGGCCTCAAACCCACACGCGCCCTTGTGCCCGCCGCCACCGTGCTTGACGGCGATTTTGGACAGGTCCAGGTCCTTGCGATGCTTGGATTGGTAGAGTGAAACTGTCCACGTCTTGCCGTTCCAGAAGAAACCACACAGCGCATTGTGCCCCGTCTCCAGCACATCCTTGGCGGCGAACGTCAGCGAGTTGCAGCGGGCGGTGTTCAGCGTCAGAAATTTCAACCCCTCGAATTCCATCAGGAAGCTGCGGGTGTTGACTGTGCTGGCGTCAACACCCTTCTGGTATTTGTGAAGCGGTCGCCCAAGGTCGAGTATGTTGTAAACTGCTTGTGGAATACCAGTGAACAGATCATGCCAAATGTCTGCGGTCCGTTCACAACTTCGCAGCCCGAACTGGAATTCAACCATGCCGTCCCAGTCCTCGCGCCAGTCGTCCCAGATGTCATACTCACCCGCGAGCCGCACGGCCAAGGGTTCAACCACTTCGCGCTTCACGTAGTCATGCAGGTTTGACAATGGTTTAGAGTTGGTGAACCACTGCCACGCCAGCCGACATGCGGCCACGCCATCAATCCGATAGCCCGCAATATCGGTCGGATGCGACGCGATGCTAGTGCCGTGATGGTCAATCCAGGTGATGCGACCTTGCAATTCCAGTGGTATCGGTTTGCCAGCCGAGAACTTGAATCCGAGTGGCTCGTCGGCGGGCAGGTCCATGATGTAGATTGGCCCGTCCGCCGGAACTGGAATCGGCGCATCGCCAAAGTTCCAGCCGATGTAGTTTACGTCCTCGTTGCCGATGAATTTGCGGGCGATTTCCCGGCAAAAGATGCCGTCAAAGTCCGCGCTGTGGTAGATTACTGTGGTCATAGGTTTGTTTGGTTCAGTGGTTGTTTGCACCGGCGTCCTTTAGCCGCTTCATCTGCCGGCGCAATTCGTGTTTCTGTTTTTCGAGCCGCTTTGTGCGCGCCCGTTGGTCGGCCCGGAATCGTTTCAAATGCGCCTTAAGCCGCGCTTTGGTGCGCTCGATTTCTTCGGCGGCGTTTTGCATCAGTTCCTTGGTGCGCGAGATCGCCCGCGCCACGCGCGCGACTTCGAGCGTGCCCGCCGTGATGCCGTCAAGTTCAATCGTCATTTTCATAAAATCAGTTGCCGGTGGGCATTGCCCTTGTGCTTTTCCGCACTTCCACCGCCGCCGGCCCGGCGTGCTGTTTTACCTTCTCTCATAGTGCCCCGCACTTTCCATTACCTTCACGGGCCGCGCCGGAAAAGGCCGGCTCTGGCTTGCTCCGCTACTGCATTGGGGCTTTGGTAAGTTCTACGCACTCCCCAGCAGGGGGATGATGCCGGTTTGTTCGGCAACCTGCTTCGTCAGCAGAATGATGTTGTCCCGGATGATGAGCGGGCGGTTGATCGTCTCATAGAACAAGACCAGCCGGCGCTCGTTGATGCGGGTTTTCAATCGGGCAAACACTTCGTACACCGGGCCGCCCTCATACACCTGAACGCCGGCCTTGACCATTGGCGGCAATTCGAGGTCGCCGCCGGCCCACCAGTTCTTAATCTTAATCATACTCTTAATCTGCACTCTTGGTTAACAGTTGTTCGAGGCCGCGACAAAACTGCCGGGCGGATTGGCCGTCACTGGTACGCACCAGGCCATTAAGTCTGTAAATGGTTGAGCGGGTCCGCTTATTAGATAAAACGTTAATCACTGTAACCCTGTACCAGTCGCCGATTGCTGATGCCCGCCTGAGCCAGATCAGATGTCTCCTTTTAGAGGGACTGCATTTAGAATAGATTCTCTTTGGGTTGCGCTTTGAGTGGGTTGAATTAACCAAGTTAAAGGCCGACGCAAACACCCTAACAAGAAGCCTTTCAAGTCGAAAAGCATCGTGCTTTGATAGATTATTTTTAATCAATCTCACGCCGATTTTTATTCCAGATTGAAGACATCTGTTAATCCATGCTGTCTTTTTGCTTTGAAATCCTCCGCGCTGGGATTCTGCCAAGTGTTCAGCCAATCGCTCCTCTGGTTTTTTGTTTGTGATTCCAAAATACCGAACACTGGAATCGCGCTCTAAAAGACAGTAAATTGAGTAATTGTTCATGTTTCTTTGTCCAAGTCATTTGCGTTTGTTGCTTTGGCAACTTGGTTGGTTATTACACTGTTCTCCTGCTTGCGCTTCTCCGCGCACCACGCGCAGTAGAGGTCGCACCATTGCGGAGTGTCCACGAGCCTTCTGCCCTCGAATTGCCAGCGGATGTTTTGGACACCTTCCACGATGTCCATGAGTCCCGTGACGGCGTTCATTAGTCTGTTGTCCGACGCAGGAGAACCAGGGCATGGAGCAGAACTGCCCTTGCGCTTTGCAGTTTTCGTCCGTGGGGATTTTTGGATGTTGATTTTGCTTTTCATATTTTTGGATTGTTGGCGGGCAGTCGCTCATCGCCCGCGTTAGGGCGCTTCGCCCACCGCGCTTTGACTGCCTTCCGAGCGGCTTCGCTGCGTTGCTTTTTGGTTGTTCCGTGCCAGCGGGCTTTCCCGCCGGCACGTTGGTTTTCCGCTGGCCATTCGTGGCCGCACTTCGGGCACTTCATACGGCCTTGGCAGCAGCGGCGTTGAGGTCAGCGATACATTGCACGGCGTGCTTCTCGTCCACGCAGAAGATGGTTTCTTCCGAGATGACGACGTTATAGACCTTGCTGCCGTCGCTGAGTGTTTCGACTTGGAGTTGAGGTCCGAGTCCCGTCCATTCGTGAGTTTGTTGTTTCATACGTCAGCACTTTATACGTGCTAGCTTGTATTGTCAAGAGTGTATTTTGACGCGCCCTAACCAGTCCATGCAGCGAATGGAGGCGGGCCACATCATCGAGAAGGCGAGCGTCACTTGCCGCCTCCATCGCTGACTTCTGCGTTGGGCATCCTGCGTTTCTTCGCCTTCGCACGTTTCCGGGCGTTGATGCCCGCGAGAATTTTCGAGCGCCGGGCGATTTCCTCGGCGCTGTAGTTTTTGGGGACGCCCCTCGCGAGGCGGCCCAGAGCTTGCGCGGCCTTATTCACGGCACGCCTTTCGCGCCGCCATGAGTTTCCGGAGCTCATTGCGGGCGGATGTGGTGGTCACATCATCACGACCGAGTTGTCGAGTCACCACTCTGAGGTTGAGTTTCGCGTTGCGGATCATCACGTCGAGTTGCGCGGCGGTATATTTTGTGTTCATTTTTTCTTTCGTGGCTCGGCTTACTGGGCCTCGCTCATTACGTCTCCACCATATCCGCTTATGGTGAGGCTGTCAACGTCTTTCGACCGATTTTTCATCTTTTTTCGTGCTCTATAAGTCATTGATAATTCGACGGATGCCCAACCAATCACTGGAGCGAATGCGGGCGGGCTACGTCTTTTTGCGATGCGGAGGCGCTCTGGCCGCCCGCATCGCTCAGTTCTGCGTTAGACGCCAAGCGATAGCTCTTGGTGTAAGCGTGATTTTGTTGTGTTGACATAGTGTTCGTCTTTCTCGATTCCGATGTAGTGGCGTCCGGCTTGTTTCGCCGCCACGAGCGTTGACCCGCTTCCGCAGAACGGGTCGAGGATGGTTTCACCCGGCAGAGTGTAGGTCGCCACGAGGTAGCGCATGAGTTCGAGCGGCTTCTGTGTTGGATGCAGCCGGTTCACTTGGTTGCACTCCGATTGCGTCGAGTCCATTTCCAGCAGGTTCACCGGCCAGCGTTCTGATTCGTCATGCTCGGCGCGGGATTCGCACTTGCCGGATTTCAGCGAGATTATTCCGCTGGCGTTTGTCTGCCCGCCGCGTGGCCTCATATTGTCCGGCTCGGCAGGCCGCATTTGCGGGTAGTATGCGCCATCCTCGAACACGAGGATTTCTTCCGTGACGCGGAGCGGTTGGTATTTTGCGATAGCGAAGTTGCCAGCCTTTCCCTTGCTCCATGTCCACCAGTATTTGAAGCCGGTGCGGTTACTATTCACCATGTCTATCGTGAACGGCAGGGCGGCGGTCACTATCACACGCCCGCGAGTCACGCGCTTGATTTCTTTCCACCACGCTTGCCAGTCTTGCGGCTTGTCCCACGAGTAGCCCGTCGTTCCGTATGGCGGATCGGTGATTGTCACGTCCACGGATTTATCAGGCATGGACGGCAGGACATTCATGCAGTCACCACACACAATGGCGTCTAACAAATCGCTGATGCCAATGACAGGAGCGCAGGGCAGCGGCTTCTGGCAATCGGACATCGTTGGCGGCGCTCCTGTCATGGCATAGCTCGTTCGTTAGCAGACTCGCGCAGCGTGATGTCCACATCAATCCACAGACCGCAGCCGTTGTAGTGTTCCGGTGCTTTCTCCATGAACCACGAATGGACAGATTTCAGCAGTTGCAGCAGTTCGCGCTTTTCGTCGTGGAGGCGCGATATTGTCCGGTCGCTTCCATCGCAGCGGCGGGCCAGCCACCGCACCTTGTCCACTGGAGAGTCTGTTCCGATCCAGACTTCACGCGGCACTTTTGGATATTCAGACAGAGCCGATTCCACGTCGGCTAACAAGGCGCTGCAGGCAACAGCCGCCCCGCTCTGCACGTTCGATGTCTCTTGGTTCATTGTTCCTTTTGGTTGCGCTCCACCGTTACCGTCGGCGGCTGTCGGTGAGCTTTTGTCGTTAGGCCACTTGTCCATCGTCGTCTATGTTGCACCGTTCAGCACACGCCAGAGCAGCATCCTCATCTCGGAAGATTACAGGCTTGTCGTTTCCGTATGGTGCGCCGTCGTAGATTGGTATGCCGTTTGGCCCGATTACATACCAGTGTCCACGAGCATATTCTTTGGCGTAATACCGTGGCCTAACCCGCTCACTGGAGCGAACGCGGTTGGGCGATTCAGGTTGTTCCATAAGGTTTCTGGTTTTCGAGCGTCGCAGGTCCGCGTCGCTCAGTTCGGTCGTTCGGCATTTCTACGTCGTTGGCGAGTTCGTTGCCCCAGACGTGCCAGCCGGGCCGACTCCGGCGAGCGAACATTTCCAGACGTGGCCCGTCATCGGTTTGCTCGATGAGCCATTGCCACTCTACCGGCTTCTTTGAGTGCCGCTTGCTTTGCGGCAGTTTCACCACCGCTGCGGGCAGGCGTTTATTGCACGGTGGGTTTCCGCGCACGCCCACGAGCAGGAACTCGGCGGAGTTTGGCGCGACGCTACCACCCATGTTTCCATCCGATTTGTGCCAGACCAGTGTTTGCCGATACTCGAAGCCCCAAGCCTCCATCACGCCGAACGCGGCTGGCAGGTATCGGTTTGTTGTCCACAGCCACAGGCGGCAGTCTGCCCCAGCCATTTCACGCACCGGCAGAGCGCGGATTTCTTCGACGGTCATTGACGAATACGGGAGCGGCTTGCATTTGATTTCGCCTTCCCACTTTCCAGGCGAGCGCGATTGCGTTGCGAAGCCTTCAGGATATTCCCAAGGAGGGTCTGCTACGATTGACCGAAATGCCGAACCAAGCGGTCGAGCCAACGCTGCCCCGCTTCGCAGTTCGGGTGCGTCTGGCTTCGGCATCAAGTTCGGGAGTTCGAGAGTCATTTGGCGTTAGGACGGCGGGGCATCGTGGCTCACCTTTCCGTTA
>JRYC01002993.1_pt1 | contig 45842 bp, 73 predicted proteins | sample 235301 | NCBI WGS metagenome assembly JRYC01 (sample SAMN03074211, study PRJNA261470) | activated sludge metagenome | biome: Common Effluent Treatment Plant; feature: Wastewater; material: Activated sludge; isolation source: activated biomass of a common effluent treatment plant treating...
GCCAGCACGTGCAGGAAAACGCCGCGCTGTACGACGGCATGGGCGCCACCGTGCTAGCAAGCACCCCGGATTTGGAAGAAATGTACAAGCCCCACTGCAGCGTGCGCTATTTTCCAAACTGCGTGCCCATCAACGACGCCAAGTATTTGCCGCGGGCCACGGACGAACAGATCCTGTGCGCTGACGGCAAGCGCCGCTACATGGTGTTTCAGTCGCCAACCGATGCGGTGCTCAAGAACGTGGCCATCCTGGAGGACGTGCACGCCAACCTGAAAGACGTGCTGCCCGTGTTTTTGATGATCGTTACAGGCGTTTCGCAGACGCGCATGTTAACGATGAAACGCAGCGCCCACGTCGTGTTTGACCACATGCAAGGCTACTACGGCCTCTGCTCGCTCGAAGCGATGAGCATGGGCAAGCCCGTCATTGCCGGCTTGAGTGATTACACCGTGAAAGCCATTTGCGATTTTTTTGGCATCGAGCACACGCAGCTGCCCTGGCAGCGCGCACACACGGCCGCCGGCCTGCAGCTGGCGTTGTCCGACATTCTTTCCAACGACCGTTTCCGCCGCGAACTTGGCGCGCGCGGTCGCAAATTCATGGAGGAGGTTTGGAGTGACAAAATCATCGGCCAACGCCTGGCCGCCTTCTACGAATCCCTGTAACGCCGCGCCGGCCCCGGACAGCGTGGGCATCGTCATTCCCGTGCGCGACGGGATGAAGTTTTTCAAGCTGTGTTTCCACAGCATTCTTTCGTTTACTGACCACCCGTACACCATCACCGTGGTGGACAATCAATCTGGCAAGGAAATGCGCGACTACCTGTTTTGGTCGCTGCGCAAAAACCACAAAATTGACGTGGTGCGCTGGACGGATGAGTTCAACTTTGCCGCGCAGGTGAACCTGGGCCTGCGCCGCGCCTTCTTAAATCCCAACGTACGCTATGGCCTTATCCTGAACGCCGACACCGTGGTGGAACCGCTGTGGCTTTCCACGCTGATGGAAACCATGAAGTTGAGCTCGCGCACGGGCGCCATTGGGCCCATCAGCAACAAAGCGCAGCCGGAACAAGAGGGCGAGCGCGTGGCCAAGATAGAGGCGGTGGGCCGGCTGTCAGGTTTTTGCATGCTGATTCGCCGGGAAATGTTTGAGCAGCTGAACGGCTTTGACGAGGCGTACAAAGGCGGCTGCTATGAGGATTGGGATTTTTCCATGCGCGCGCGCGCGGCCATGTGGAACCTGGTTGTTGACAGGCGCGTGCACATTCACCACTTCTGGCGCATGTTCCGCTACCAGGAAGGCGGGGCCGGCCGGGCGCACTTCAAAGAAAACGAGGCCCGCTTTTTCGCGCGCTACCCGCACCTGCGCAGCTGCGTTGTTGAGGAGAAAACAGCATGAGCAAAATAACGGAACGCTACGAACACTGGCTCACGACGTGGTCGGACATTCAAAATCACCTGCCCGTGTTTTTCTCATTGGCGCAGGGCAACATTGTGGAGCTGGGCACGCGCGATGGCGTCAGCACCAGCGCGTTTCTGGCCGGCGTTGAAGAGCGCGGCGGACGCGTTTTTTCCATTGACATCAACCCGAAGTGCGAGAAGCTTTTTGAGCAGAACGGCATGTGGCGTTTTATCTGCAGCGACAGTGCCGATCACCAGTTGCCCGGAAAAATCTTGCGCGAATTGGCCTCTCTGGGTGAGAATTACCGCGACCTAAAATTTATCGACATCTTGTTCATTGACACCGAGCACACGTTTGAGCAATGCAGCAAAGAGCTGCAGCTGTGGAAACCGTATCTGCGGCCGGGTGCCAAAATTCTTTTGCACGACACCGAATCGTTCCCGGAGGTGTTAACAGCGATGCGCAATTTCTGCACGGAAAATAATTTTGGTTACGACTTGTTCCCAGGCAGCAATGGCCTGGGCCAGATCGAAATACCCACACAGGAGGACACACCCGCATGAGCTACAAAGCCGGCGAAACCGCCACCTTCACACTGAACGGTTGCGAATTAAAAGTGGCCCCGCTGCCCTTCGGGCGCTTGAAGAAAATCATGTCCGTCGTGCTGGGCATCACAACGAAAATGGCAGACGCGAAGGGGCTTGACAGGAAAGAATTTTTGGCGCAGCTGCCTTCCATCCTTGGCGACAACATGACGGAAATGTTCCTGGTTCTTTTTGATGCCGGCACCCATCCGTTTATGAACGCGCAGTGGCTGGAGCAAAACATGACAGCGCCGATGGCCCGCCAAATCATTGAGGCCGCGGTGGCTGTTAACGGCATGCAGGATTTTTTGGAAGTGCCGGCCGCGGCACCGGCACCGACAGTAGAAAGGCCGTTATCCGAGGCACAGCCGCCGGCGTAAGCAGTTTCGCGTGGCTGTATCACTTTTTGTTTTTGACGTACAAGTGGCGGCTGGAAGATGTGGACGCGTTGACGTGGCCGGACTTGCGGGCGCTGTTCCAGTGCATTGAAGAACAGCCGTCCATTGACATGCTGAAAATGGCCGAGTTCCGCGCGCGCATGCCGGCCGACGTTGAAACAGCGGATGCCGATATCCCGATACAGCGCAAGCGGGTAAGGCACCGTCCAACACTGGGGAGGAAAGGTGGCTAACGACGCAGAAGTCATCGTAAAATTAAGCGCCGACATCGCTGACCTCAAAAAGAAACTTGGTGAGGCCAGCGCAGACACCAAGGGCTTTTCTGTTGGCACGGTGGCCGCCGGCACGGCCATTGGCCAAGTGGCCGTGGACATGGGCAAAAAGATTTTGGAGTTCGCCGGAAAATCCCTCATGGCCTTTGCCGAGCAGGAGCGCGCTGTTACCCTTCTTTCCGTGGCCGTCGGAGACAAGGCCGCGCAATCGTTTGCCGAATACGCCAACGAGCTGCAGAAAACCACCACCTTCACTGACGATTCCATCCTTGCCATGCAGCGCCAGCTGGCCAATTTTGGCGTGTTCCCAGGCAGCATCAAAGAGGCCACCAAACCGCTTTTGGACTTCGCCGCGGCCACGGGCAAAACGCTTCCAGAGGCGGCCGCCGTCATGGGCCAGGCAATGGCCGGCCAAGGCCGCGAGCTGAAAAAATACGGTCTTGAGTTGGACAGCAACGCCACCCGAAGCGAGAACCTGGCCAAGACAACGAAATTTTTGCAGGAGCGTTTTGGTGGCACCGCGGACACGATAAAAAAAGACGTGCTGGGCCAAATTGAAAACATGACAAACCGCATGAAAGACCTCATGGAGGTCGTTGGTGAGCAGCTGACGCCGGCCTTCAATTTTTGGGGCGGCGTTTTGGATTCTGTTATCAGCAAGGTGGAAAAGCTGGCCGGCGCCAGCAAGCAGGAGCTTTCCGTTAATGAAATCGCCCTGCGCCAGCTGCGCGACCGCAACGCGCAAATCCGACTGAAAATAGATTTGGGGCAGTTCGTTAGCGATCAGGAGAAGGAAGAGTTTGAGCGCAACGCCCGGCTGATAAAGCAGCTCAAGGACATGACGGAGGAGGACAAGAAAAAAGCCACCCAGAAAACCAAAACCTCCAAGGACGCCGTCGGTGCCGTTGAGAACGAAATCGATGCCATCCAAAAGCTGAAAAACGAACTCGCCGGTTTGGAGCAGCAGATGGAACGGCTGGGCGAAATCTCCACGCTGAACACCGAGAAGAGAATTTTAAATTCGCACATGGAGCTGGCCCAGCTCACGGCCGACCAGCAGCAAATCACCATCATCACGAATCTGGAAACGGAAAAACGCCTGGCCATTGCGCAGGCGTCGTACGAGGCCAACGCCTCTTTCAGCGAACAGCTCACGGTGCGCATGGCAGAGAACCTGGCCAACACCACCGCGGCCTGGGTGGACATGGCCGACACGATGATAAATTCCTTTGCCGCGGCCACCGCACGCATGATTCTTGAGGGCGGAAAATTTTCCCGCGTGATAGAAAACCTGTGGCGCCAGCTGGCCGAAATGGTCATTCAGCAGATTTTGCGCATGATCGCGCAGTGGATTGTTTTTCAGTCCATGACGGGCGGCGCCGGCGGGTTTGGCGGCTTTGGGTTTATGGCCGAAGGCGGCATGATCAACGAGCCGTCCCTGATTGTGGGCATGCGCACAGGCAGCCGGCACATCGCTGGCGAGGCCGGCCCGGAGCGCGTGGTGCCGGCATCCAAGGGCGGCGGCCCCGGCAATTTTTCTTTTTCTGGAACAGGCGCGGCGGCGCGTGGCGCATCGGCTGGCGCCGGCGGCGACATTCACGTGCACATCACGGGGCAGTTCATTGAGGGCAGCGTGAACAAATGGCACCGCCTCATTAAAGAGCAGATCGCGCCTGAAATTCGGCGCCTGGCCATGGGCGACCCGAACAGTTTGATCACGCGCAAACGGGGGGCCCTGGCATGAGCATTGGAGTTCTTGGCTATCGTGAAGAGGCGTACGCGCGCGGGTTTTACGGATTCCTGCCGCCGGGTGGCCTCACGCCCACGTACCCCACCAACCATGCCGTTTATTTTGCCAGCACAGCCATCCGTTTGAAGTGGGGGCTGATTCCCAACGCCAACGCGTACCAGCTGCAGGTGTGCGAGCGCCCCGATTTTTCCGGCACGCTCATGGTGAACCAAACGTTGTTGACAGAGCACCAGCACGACTTCACGGACACCGGCACCAACGACGGCAAACGCTGGTGGCGCTGGCGCTATTCTCTTGACGGCGGCACCACGTACAGCGCATGGAGCGAAGTGGGTTCTTACTGGATGAACACCGCCGGCGCCGAGAACGTGAACCTTTCCATCAACACCTGGGCGCTGATTAACCCCACGCTCGTGACAGACCGCCATGTGCTGCCGGATTTCCCCATGTACGCCATTCGACAGGGCCACATCTTTCGCGGGCGTGAGCGCAATCGACTGGGCACGCTGATTTCAGATTTCGTGACGCTTAAGGGTGCGGTGCAGCTGCAGTTCACGGAAACCGCCTACGTGCGCCCGGAAGGGTTTTTTGAACTGCGCCGTTTCAACGAAGAAGTGAAAACATTTTTCCTGGCCACGTTTAAAAGCAGCTCACTGCGCACGCCCACGCCAAACATCTGGAAGATGCAGTTTGAAACAGACCCAGAACTTTCTATGTTCGTGGCCGGCCGCCAAGATTTGTACGTCGGAACTTTAGATTTAACGGAGGTGTAGAAATGGCCGCAATTTTCCCAGCAGCAGTACCAACGCAGGCCCAAATGTGGACAGCCGTCAACGGCGTGGCCACTGAACTGACGGCGGACATTGACAACGCCGTTACCACCGTCAACGTGGTGGACACAACAAATTTCCCGTCAACTGGATATTTTGTTGTTGACTCCGAGGTGATAAAGTACACCGGCAAAACCGGCACCGCCTTCACAGGCTGCACGCGCGGCGCCGATAACACCACCGCGGCTGTCCACAGCAACGGCGCCAACGCCAACGCGTACGCCGTGGCCGACCACCACAACAAAGTGACGGAAGAAATCACGGCCATCGCCACGCTGCTGGGCAGCAACAGCCAAGACATTGACCTTTCGGCGCGGCCGGGATTTGGCGTTAAATTCGCAACAGCAGATGGCGCCCACGTGTGGGCATTCAGATGCACAGATGACGGTGCCCTTGTCGGCACGCAACTTTCCTAGGAGGGAAACATGAAAAAAACACTTGCATTTCTGGCCGCACTTCTATGTGCTCAAGCGGCGCACGCAGTCATCGCGCCCGTGAAAGGATCGACAGCAACCTTCAAGCGCGTGGAGATTTCCACCGCCGCTGACAGCAACGCCAACGGCAAAGCGAAATACTTTTTCGATGTGGAGCAGAACAAAATGTTCGTCAGCTTCACGGATGGCGTCAGCACGACGACGCTCTTTTCAATCGATACGGCCTCGTTCACGTACCGCGTCCCAACGGCGAGCATGACGGCGACGAATTTGTTTGCGACGAATTTGACGGCGTTAAATTCCAGTCTTGGAACCATCGCATCGATTACCGCTTCAACGATCACGGCCACTTCTTCTTTCACCGCGACAAACGCGAACATCGGAACGCTCGCTGTTCAGGGCGCGGCAACGGCGGCAAGCTTCACGGCTCCTTCAATGACTGCTGGAAATTTCGTGGCAAACTCTGCAACGGCAACGACAGTGGTCGCTTCAAGCGCGACGTTAACAGAATTGATTTCCACCACGGCAACCATTAAAAATATCAACGGATCGGGGGCATGGGGTTTTAGGAATCGAATTATCAATGGGGACATGCGGATCGATCAGGCGAATGTGGGCTCAACTGTGACAGTCAACGATTCCGCTGTTTTTAACGGAGCCGACCGTTTTGCCGGTGCCGGTCAATCTGCGGATGGCGTGTTTGCCGTCCAGAGAACATCTGTAACGCCGCCGTTTGGTTTTAATTATTACACACGTGCCACCGTAACAACGGCCGACGCTTCTGTTGGATCCACGCAGAACTATGTCTTTTTTACCCGCAACGAAGGCTATAACACGTCAGACTTCGAGATGGGAAAATCATCCACGCAGACGTTTACGCTTTCTTTCTACGTGCGTTCCTCTGTGACGGGAACTTTTGGAGGAGCATTTAGAAACGCCGCCGGAAATAGGTCTTACCCTTTTACCTACACGATTGATTCGGCCAACACATGGGAACGAGAGAGCGTCACGGTCACCAACGATCATACGGGAACATGGGTGATAGATTCCTCGAATTTCGGAGTTTCCGTTACATGGTCTTTGGGAACGGGGAGCAGTCGCAAGGCAACCGCCGGAGTTTGGGATGCGACAACCGCCGTTGATGCGACGGGAACAAGCACAGCCATAATTGAAACGGTTGGGGCAACGTGGGATATCACGGGGGTGCAGTTGGAAGTTGGGTCACAGGTAACGGCATTTGAGTTCAGGCCTTTCGCGCTGGAATTTGAAATGGCCGAGGTTTACTACGGAAAAACATTTCCGGCTGGCATCGTGCCTGCTTCTGGTGCTGGGACGGGCGGTGCATTCTGCTATCGGGTTTCAACTGCAGGGGTCGTTTCTGCTATGGGAATGTACGCGGACTATCCTAAACGAATGAGGGCGACGCCAACCGTTACTTTTTTCAACACCGGCACATCGGGGAGCAACTGGTGGAACGAATCTGATGGTGTATCGTCTGGCGCTTCTTCTATTAATTCGGAAAGGGACAGAGGTGGGTTCTTGCGAAATAATCAGGCGGCTGGGGATAGCATCGGAGATTTGCTTTGTATCCACGCGACATTTGACTCCAGGTTGTAGAAGGAGAACGAAAAACACATGGCATCGCCAGAATTCCTGACAGAGATGGCGCGGTTGCAAGACTCGCGCCCCATCACGAAGGTCGAATACATCGACCTCGACGGGAACGTAACAGATCTGTCCGCTTATTTCATTGAGGGCGCGCGCTTCGCGCAGGGGAAGGAGCGCGCGCCCGACGAAATGCAGGCGGGTGATTTCGACGTCACATTCAACAACGAAAGCGGCCTCTTTTCAGAGTTCCTGCCCGGCTCACTTTTTTACCGCGTCAACTACCACACCGCGCGCATCCGCATTTCCCAGGGCTTTGTGTTGCCCGATGGCACCACCGAATACGAGCAGCAGGCCACGGCCTTCATCGACATGCTGGAAGCCGACCAGGAAGAATCGCGCGTGACGCTGCGCTGCCGCGACAAAATCCGCGTGCTGCTTGACCGCTTTATTCACCAGCGGCCCACCGTGGAAACGGCCGACCCCGATGGCAGCAACGTTGGCGATGGCACCATCACGGCCATCGAAACCAAGCCTTTCAAAACAAAGAACGAAAACTGGACGATTGTTTGTACGACGCCAGGAGGCGATGGCGTGGCGGAGTTCTCTGTGACGGGTTCCGTTTCTGGCAGCGTGGGGCCGGCCATGAGTGGCACGGAGTTTTCCACGGGCGACGGCGCCGGCGGCATCAAGTTCACAATCAGCAACGGCAACGTTGATTGGGACACTGGAGACGAGTTCACGTTCACGACGAAGCAATACCCGGAGTGGTCAGCCGTCAACGTCATCAAAATCATTTGGTCAATTCTGACGGGCTACAATTACGATACCGACACACAGGAAGCGTGGTCTGGCCTGGTGTTGGATTTCGATCACACCAAAAGCAACGCCAACACGGATTTGGACTATGCGGCTTTTGTTGAGGCCATCAGCGACACCACCGCCATCGGCAATTTCAACCTCACCGGCCGCGTGCCCTACGACGTGCTGGCCAGCGATGTTATCCGCAAGCTGGTGCTGCTGTTCCTGGGCTCCATATTCACCAACGCCGACGGCCGCATTTCCATCAAAGTGTATTTGCCCGGGACGAGCCCCACGCCCAGCGCCTCATTCAGCGACGCTCTGAAAAACACCATGTGCGGTTACGTGCGTTCCATTGACGAAATCATCAACTACGTTTCCATCGCCTACAAAAAGCGCAATCGCTGGGAATTTTCAAATGAGCAGGTCACGTACGATGGCAATTGGGTGGAGCTGAACCAGGCCTCCATCGACCTGTACGGGTATTTGACGCAAGGCTATTCGATGGACTGGTTCGCGGCCAACGGCGCGCACGTGCAGGATTTGGCCTCAAAGATTGTGGCGCGCTATGGTGAGCCGCCGTTGAACATTGACTTCCAGACAGGCCTGGACGCGCTTCTCACGCAGGTGGGCGACATCGTGGCCGTGACAGACCAGAAGCACAACCTCATTGACATTCGCGGGGAAGTGATTAAAAAAACGTGTGAGTTCGACACGGTGCCCGCGCACATTTCCATGCGCATTCGCCGCGACGCCGACCTCAATGCGCTGTACGGTGTGCTGGGCAGCCGCGTGGATGAAGGGGACGGTCGCAGCCCCCAGGCCAGCACGTACGGCGCCGCCACTGACATTGACAAGGAGTATTGTTATTTGGGCGCGCTTTCCAACAGCAGCCCGAATTACCTGCTCTTCTGATGGCTAACTACGTCGATTTGACAACGCGCTTTGTTTACGAGCTGCAGACGGTGTTCGGCGATTTCAATAGCCTCGCCAACAACGATGCCTTTCTTGAGGAAAACGGCTGGGAAGATGGCACCGTGGGCGCGTTCTTTCAGGCGGCCGCGCCCGTGGGCTGGACAAAAATTACAACCGCCGACGCGCGCGCGGTGCGCATTGTCAGCGGTGCCGGCGGTGGCGTGGGCGGCAGCCAAGACCCAGCCACCACCATCACGCTGGCGCACACGCACACCGTGGCCAACCAGGCCGCGCATGACCACCTGCTGGAAGACCACCTTGCCTATTTGGCCGTGGCCGGCTCTGATAGATCGAATGGTGTTTCTGTCGTGCCTGTTGTAGAAATTCCTTCGGCTTCCCCGCCGCACCCCGCCAATGCCATCACGGATGGCGCGGGCTCTTCTGCAAACCAATACGTTGAAAAGAAAAACGAGTTGCCGCTTTACAACGGGCCTTATACAACGGGCAGCGGCGGCGCCCACGACCATGGCGGTGCCACCGATTCGCAGCTTTCCAACGTTTCGCTGGCCTATGTCAATGTGATTTTTTGCTCGAAAAATTCTTCCACGGGCTACACCGATCTGACGGAAGTTTTCGTACACAACACCCGGCACGTGTTCGATTACATGGATCAGCTGGCGCACAATGACGATTACAATTACAACCGCCGTACGCCGGCCGGCACCGTTTCGCTTTTCGGCAGCGCCACCGCGCCCGTGGGCTGGACAAAGCTGGCCACGCAAGATGGAAAAATGCTGCGCGTTGTTTCTGGAACGGGCGGTGGCAGCGGTGGCAGCGCCGACCCAGCCACGACGATTACCCTGGCCCACACGCATGGTGATTTAACCAGCGGTGGTGGACACACCCACTCAATCCCAGCGCACCGACACAAATTGGCAGACGAGGACACGCTGTTTCTTGTTCCAGGCAGCGGCATCGGTTCCACCGGCGGCCAGCTGCGCGAGTGGGGCGGCGCTTTAACGTCGGGCCGCACGGTGCACTTGGCGTACACCGCTGCAGATGGTAGCGGCACTTCCACATCCGATGGCGCTCACCAGCACGCGCTGGGCAGCAGCTTGGCCAACGTTTCGCTGGCGTATTTCAACGTCATCCAGGCGTCCAAAGACAGCGGCGGCGAGCCGTTCGCGTACACGGACATGACGACATTTTTCGTTGACCAGGCGCTGCTGGCGTGGCAGGAAATGCAAACGATGGCCTATAACGATGCCTATTTGAAATACCACACGATGCCGGCCAATGCGGTTTCGTTTTTCTTCCAGGCGGCCGCGCCGCTCAATTGGACAAAGCTCACCACGCAAAACGATGTTCTGGCGCGCATTGTCTCTGGCAGCGGCGGTGGAACGGGTGGTGGAAGTTCGCCGCTTTCTTCAAGCCTGCTGCTGGCCCACACGCACTCCATTGACACAAAGGTTCACGACCACAGTTTTGACCACACGCACACGCTGGACACGGGAACGCTTGGCTCAACCAGCTCCAGCGTTTTTATTACCAACACGCGCATCTTCGGTGAACCTGGCGCGGCGCTTTATCGCTCGCAAAATGGTGGAGGCGGTGATTTTTCGCGCGGCCCGGTAACGGACACCGTCACGCTGGACACGGACGAGGAATCCCACAACCACGGCGCGGCCACGGGCAGCGCGCTTTCAAATTTGACGCTCGCTTATGCAGACGTCATTATGTGTTCCAAGGACTAGGAGGCCGCAAATGCGCATCCCACTGCACGACCACGAAAACAAAAAACAGCCGATGTACTGCACGTTGATGAAAGAAATCTGCCACGGCGGCTGGACGAAATCCATGGGGGAAGTGCCCACGCCAGATGGGGCCACAGTTCGCCCGCGCTGCCACGAATGGGTGGGCGTGTATGTCAACGACCCGCGCGAAGGGAAAACCAAAGAGGTCTTTGATTGCCGGCGCCAGTGGGAAACGGATCTGATGCAGCAGGTGGCCCAGGAAGTTTACCAGGGCGCCGTGGCCACCGAGCAGGTGCGCAACAATGTGGTTGAAAACACGCAGGCCGCCAAAACCATTCAATCGTTCTTTTTACAGCTGGCGCAAAAGATGGGCCACAGGTTACAATCGTTGCCGCCAGCAGCGGATGCGGCGTTGACGCATGATAACAACAAGGGGGCCAACGGCCATGAAAAATGACTGGGAAAAAGCCATTGCGTTTGTTCTGAAAATGGAGGGCGGCGAGCAGGCCGAAAACAACCCGGCCGACCCCGGCGGCCTCACGAAGTTTGGCATTTCGCAGAAAGCCTACCCGAACCTGGACATCGCTAATCTGACGAAAGAAGGCGCGATGGAAATTTACAAGCGCGACTATTGGGACATCTGCAAGTGCGATGAGCTGCCCACGCCGTACGCCATTGCGTTGTTTGACAGCGCCGTGAACCAGGGCGTTGGAAAAGCCAGCCGCATTTTGCAGTCGGTGCTGGGCGTCACGCCCGATGGCCAGATTGGGCCCAAAACGATTGCCGCCTGCCTGGCCGTGTGGGCCACCGAGCCGCGCAAGCTGCGCGTTTACCTGGCGAGCCGGCTGGCCGCGTACGCCGATCTAATGGCGGCCAAGCCCACGCTGCTCGTGTGGGCCACGAACTGGTCTTTCCGCGTCATCGCGTTGGCCGAGCTCATCCTTAAGGAACCGCCGGCCGCTGCATGAGCGATTTTAAATTCTGGTTCGGGCTCATCCCGCCAGAGAGCTACGGCTACATCATCGCCGCGGCGCTGTTCGTTTTTTTCATGCGCAGCAAAATCCCCATCCTCAAAGACATCCAGTTCAAAGTGAGCCTGCCGGAAGAGTACATGCGAAACTTTCGGTGGATAACGCCCCTCATGGTGGCTGGGCAGTACGTGCTGCAAATCTTGATTTACGCGGCGCTGCTGAAAATTATCTCCATGCTGATAAAGGTCATTTTCATGGTGACAAAAATTGCTGTCCATTTGGGCGTCCAGCTGTGACAGCGGGCAAACAGGAATGGTGAATGAAATTTCAACGACCATGGGTGGTCGTCGCGTATGGGGACATCCGCGGCTTTGGGGCCTGGACGGCCAGCCCATCAACATCGCCAGAAATCAAAGACCCGTTCGTGGTGGCGTTTCACGCGACGCTGGCGCGCTACGTCAAACAGCGGGACAAGCGCATCCACGTTCAATTCGAGGGCGATGGGTTTATGCTGATCCGCGAGCTGACGCCGGCCGAGCGCAAGAACGGGGCCTACGCGCAATTTGTGCGTTCGGTTCAGACAATAACGCGCGACGTGCTGCGCGATTTGGCGGGCGTGGAGGGCGATGGCCTGGCGGGCTTTCGCGTGCGATTTACGGACGGCTATTCCTACAAGTTCATGATGCCCGATCCGAACGATCCCACGTGTCAGCGCGAAGTGCCGGTTTATATGGAGTACGCGCTGAACGCCGCATCGCATTTGAAAAACGTCAATCCGGGGGTGTTGTGCCTTGTCTTCAAGAGCTTCGCTAAGGCCCTTGGCAAATACAGAGATGAGTTCGGCGTTCGGCCGCTTGGGAAACCCTCGTGTTACCCGCCGTCTGTCGATCGACAACACGTTAAGACACTGCACGTGCTGGAAAAGTTTTAGGGAAACGCTGTACATTGTCATTGAAAAAACAACCGGGAGGAAACTGCCATGGCTAACGACACTACCCCACCTGAAATCGACCGCCGCCAGCGAAAAGAATCTGGCATCGTCGGGCACATCTTTGAAACCCTTGTCGGGAAGCAATCCAGAAAAGTAGCCTTCGGCGTGTGGGTGTTCATCATCGCCAACGGCATGAAAGAGCGTCACGCCGAAATGCCCTGGGAACTGTGGTGGAAATGCGTGCTGCTGGCCGGCGCGCTCATCGGCCTGGGCACCATCCTTGACGAAATCGTCTTAACGTTTGGGCGCGGCATCGCGGCGTGGGCGGCCACCAAGGCCACCACGGTTTTGGAATCAAAGACGACTGTTGAAAAAACCGTCACGGCGCAGCAATGATTTACTGGCAGCTGCTGAAACGGGTGCAGCTCAAGCACCTGTCTTACATCGCGGTGGTGGTGCTGCTGATAACAACCATCAACCGCCAGGCCGAGCTGCACACCGCGCGCGTGGCGCTCAAGAACCCGAAGATCGTTGAGGTGGTGAAGTACACGCGCGTGGAAGGCCCGGTGCGTATTGTGACGCGCGTCATTGAGAAACCCACCGGCGAGCGCGAAACCACCACCACCGAAGACCGCGGCGAAACCATCGAAAGCAACCTACGCGACACGAAGAAAGAGCCCATCAACTTGGCGCAGGTGCTGCCGAGCCAGAATCGGTGGCTCGTTGGCATTTCAAATCGCAACCTGGCATTCAAAGACTTCGGCAGCTACGGCGTTTGGGGCGGCTACAGCTGGAACAACACCGCGGACGCGCTGGCCGGCTACGAGCACCGCGAAAGCGGTTCAGGATATCGCTTGCTGGGCGTTTGGCGATTTAGGTAAAAGGCGGTCAATGGTGGACGCACTCAAACAGGCAATTGACACCGCGATGGCGCAGCAGTACCCCGAAGGCGCCCCGGTGCCCCCCGTTCTAAACAAGGTCGTCAAAGAATCCGAGAAAGACCGCTGGACAAACGCGCTCGACCAGCAGCTGCGCGCCGCCGGCTTTACGATTGAAAAGCCCGGCCAAGCCCGCTTAACGGGGCCCACCATCATCAACTCCGAATACCGTTTCCACCCGGAACGCATGTGGCGCTTTGACCGCGCCATCATTGCCCTCAAGATCGCCATCGAAGTGGACGGCGGCGGTTTTGGGCGCGTCGTTGTGTGCCACCGCTGCAAAGAGCAGGTGAAGCGCCCGCTCAAAGATGGCCGCTGGGTGCCCGTGCGCGAAGGCGGCCGCCACAACACCGGCGCCGGCCAGGAAGCCGACCATGAGAAAATGAACGCGGCCGTCGTATTGGGTTGGAAGGTGCTGCGTTTTGGGCCCACGCACATCAAAGACGGTTACGCCGCCGGCACCATTGCGCAACTGGTGCGCCGGGAAATTGCGCTGAAAAGACAGGCCACCCCACCCGCTTAAAATTCGGGGTCAGAAATGATCCTCCTAGGGCCGCACGTGCTAACAGACACCGGCACGTGCGGCTTTTTTTATGCTTGCAATCTGCGCACAGTTAAAGTTTCATTAAGCCCTTTACTTTTCACTAGGAGGAATCACCCATGACAGACCAACCGTTAACAAACGTGGAGGAGCGCACAGAAAAAGCGATTGCCGAGTTCAAGCCAAACCCGGCATTTGTGGCGGCCGGCGCGCTGCTGCCCACGTCTTACAAGCAGGTGATGGAATTGGCCACCATCATGTGCAAATCCAACATCGTGCCCAAAGACTTGAACGGGCGGCCAGAGGCGTGCGCTGTCGCCATCATGTTCGGCATGGAAGTGGGCCTGACGCCCACGCAGGCCATGCAAAACATCATGGTCGTTAACAACCGCCCCAGCCTGTGGGGCGACGCCATTAAGGCGCTCATCATCGGCAGCGGCAAATGCGAACTGTTCGATGAAGACCCGCCGCACAAAGCGCTGGCGCAGAAATACGGCCGGTGCCGGCTCGTGCGCAAAAAGGAGTTTGGCGGCGGCGAAGTGGAAATCCAGTTCAGTGTTGAAGATGCCCAGCGTGCCAAGCTGTGGAGCAAAGAAGGCCCCTGGCAAACATACCCCGGCCGCATGCTCATGTTCCGCGCCCGCGGCTGGGCCGCCCGCGATCTGTTCCCAGACGTGCTGAAAGGCATGCAGATGCGGGAAGAGGTGGAGGATTACCAAATCGTGGAGAACGCCAAAAAAGTGGACATGCCGCAAAAACGAGCGGAAATGGCCCCAGGAGCCACGATTGTTGATGCGGAGGTAGCAACCCCCCAAACGCCTGAAAACGTGCAACCTAGCGCGACTGTGGCGGCCACACCGGGTGCCCAGGAAGGGCAGGCAACCGCAAAACCTGATCGGGCCACCCAGATTGACGAAACCCGACGCCGGGCGCTGTGGAAGATGTGGGACGAGAAGGGCATCAAGCTGGACGAGGTCAAACAGTGGTGCGCTGCTAACAAGGTGGCCAGCACCACCGAGCTGACATGGGAACAGGGCGACGACCTGGAAACATGGATTCTGCAGCACAAATAAACCCGGAAGGGTTTTCTTTCGACGAAGCGACCCACCGCTACTTCATTGGGCCGCGCGTGGTGCCAGGGATTCACGAGCTGCTGCGGGACAACCGCCTGATCGGGGAGTTCCGCGGCACCACGGGCCTGGGGGAGTCTGTGCACCGGGCCTGCGAGCTGCACGACAAAGGCGTCATCGATGAGTATGTTATCCCGGACGAGGCCATGCCCTACCTGATGGCCTGGGAAAAGTTCTGCACCGAATTTGGTTTCCGGCCGCGGCGTATTGAAGAGCCGCTGTACAACACGTGGCTGTGCTACGCCGGCCGCATCGACCGCGAAGGCACCTACCTGCACAAAGGCACCGCGTTCCGCAACGTGGTGCTCGAAATCAAAACCGTCAAGGCCGAGTGGTGGCACGGTGTTCAGCTGGCGCTGCAGGACATGTTGCTGCCGCGGTTGCCCACCGGCCCGCGGCACCGCATCGTGGTGGAACTGCACAAAGACGCCACCTTTCACGTGGAGCCTTTCAACGACATGAACGATTTTGCTATTGGCCAGGCGTGCGTGGCGCTGTTCTGGTTGCGGCGAAACAAAAACTGCGCATGAAGTGGCCGCCGAAACCGCGCGGGATGCGCTGGTCAGTATGGAAGCAAATTTGCCGCGCGCGGCCGCATGTGCCCGGTAAAAAAGAAGAGGTTGTGCGCGTGAAACAGGCTGTCAGAAAGATGCAGCGCATTGACGAGCTTTACAGAAAAACTGTCGAACACTAGGAGGAATCATGTTGGAATTTTTTCTCATTCTAATTGGCGCGGCCATCGGGGGTTGGTTCGGTTATCAGATCGGCGATAACCACGGCTACCTGCGTGCCTGCAAACGTTTCGGCAATCATTTCGCCGAAGTGTTTGGGAAGCATCCTGAAAGATAACACGCACACCTAGGAGGACGCATGGAAACAACAATCACACCCGAAGTCGTTGAAGAATCGAGCAAGGCGCAGCTGGCCATGTTCAATGCGGCCCGCACCCTGGCCGCTACGCTGAAAACAGAAGAGGATTACACGCGCGCCGGCAACATGCTCGTGGAAATAAAAAACTGGCGCAACGGTTGGGACAGGCTGACAAAGCCCAGCCGCGACGCCGCCAAGCTGGCGCTGGACAACGTGCGCGCCATGTTCAAAAAGCTGGACGACCCGCTGCAGATGGCCGAAGAGGATTTAAAACGTGCCCGCGGCAAATGGCGCGCCCAGCTTGAAGAAGAAAACCGCAAAAAAGAGGCCCAGCTGCGCGCAGAAATGCAGAAGCAGGCCGACGACGCCAAGCTCAACACCGCGGTGGCCCTGGAAGGCGCCGGCCAAAAACAGATGGCCGAGCAGGTGCTGGAAACGCCTTCATTCGTGCCGCCGGTGGTTTTGCCGGGCGCGCCGAAGCTGGCCGGCTCATCGGAACGCACCTACTGGAAATTCCAAATCACTGACGAGGCGGCGCTGCCACGCGAATACCTGATGCCGGACGAAAAGAAAATCGGCCAGGTGGTGCGCGCGATGAAAGAGAAAGCCGTCGGCCACATTCCCGGCGTGTACGCCTACCCGGACCAGAGCGAGGCGGTGGGAGCAGCGCGGTGAGCCGCACTGTTGAGTACAAATGCGATCTGTGCGGCCACACCCAGAACACGGAAGAGCAGATGTGGCCTGTTGCGTTTATCGTAAATTTTCCGGGCAGCAGGTTCAGTGGGCCTTCCACGGCCAAAAAAATCGAAGCCGATTGGTGCCGCGCGTGCCTTGCAAAACGCGGTTTCGTCAGGGACGGCGGATTAAAGCCGGAAGAGCAGATGCCGAAAATACCGCCACTGGAACAGCTTGTTAGGGAAATTATTCGAGAAGAAATCCAAAACGCAACAGGAGCTTAAAATGACAGAAACACCAGCTGCGCCCACCCGGCGCAAGAAGAAGGAAAAACCAAATCTCACCTGCGAAGTGCTGCAGGTTTTTCGAGAGTCAGAAGAAGGCCCGCGCAAATACCAGCTGCGCGTGGAACGCTGGTCAAAAGACGGCGTCCCGGGCAAAGCGAAGCTGGCCAAGCGCCAGGTTTACACCACGAAGGAAGGCATTGAGCGCAGCGGTGGCAAGTCTGGGCTGGACGAGTTGGACTGCGAATACATCGCAGCAAATTGGGCGGAAATCAAACCGTTCTTTTCATAGGAGGATTCATGGCGACAAGGTTCACAGAGTTCAACGACGACGAGCTGGAGCACATGGCGGAAGGGCTTGTGACGCGGGCCACGCAGCTGCGCGAACAGAAGGCCAAGCCGGCCCAGCTGCGTGAAGTGCAACACCTGGACAACGAAATTTACCAGGAGCTTTTCAAACGCAACAGAGGAGGACGATAACATGGCTGACCCCAAATACATTCGGCGCGGCTCTGCCGAAGACAAGGCAATCGAGGAGTGCGCAGAGCTGATTCAGTCCATCACAAAAGGCAAACGGTTTGGCTGGGACAATGCCCACCCCGACCGCCCCGCCATCAGCAATCGACATGAAACGCTGGCAGAAATCCGCGACGTGCAGAACGCGCTTTTGCTGCTGGAAAGAAAATTAACCCAGGAGAAAACAAATGGCTGAACAAGCGTTGATAGATGGCGTTGCCACAGATCTGATGAAGGCGTCCCAGGAGTACGTGGAGGCGCACGTAAAAATGCTGGCGGTTAAGAACGACGCCAAAATGCAGATAAACGAGCTGAAAGGCAAGCTCACAACCGCCGAGGGCATGATTCTGATTGAAATGAAAAAAGAGAATCGTGAGCTGTACACGGCGAAGGTTGGCACCAAGAATTACCAGTTCACCATCGAGGACAAAAAGAAGTTGAAGTGCGTCGAGCAAACGCCGTTGCCGTTGACGGACACGCCGGCGGTGCAGGAATGAGCAGGTTTCTGCAGCCGCCCCTGGTGTGGCTTATTCCGCTGGTGCTTTTAACGGCCATCGCGGTGGGTGTGGGGCTGTATCTTGGTGAGAAGTACCCGCCGGCACAGAAGGTGGCAGGGCGATGATTATTAAAAAACTCCCCATCGGAAAAGTGCGTGCGGCCGCCTACAACCCGCGCGTTGAGGCCGTGCCGGGCAGCGACGCCTACGAGCGCATCAAAAAAAGCATTCAGGAGTTCAGCCTCGTGGAGCCGCTGGTGTGGAATGAAACCACCGGCAACCTGGTGGGCGGCCACCAGCGCCTGCGCGTGATGAAAGACATGGGATTCAAGGTGGTGGAAGTTTCAGTGGTGCGCATCACAGACGCCGGCAAAGAGCGCGCGCTGAACCTGGCCCTGAACAAAGTGCAGGGCGAATGGGACTTCCTTAAGCTGCAGAAGGTGTTTTTGGGTTTCGGCAGCAACCTGGAAGGCTTGGCCGCCAGCGGCTTTACCGACATGGAAATCAAAGACGCGTTGGCGTGGCAGCCGCTGGCCACCAACGTTGAAGGCATCGACAAAACCCCGCAGGAAAAGCTCGCGGCGTTCCAGGCCGGCACCATTCGGCAGATCGTGCTGCTGTATAGCGCGAAGGAGCACGCCGAGGTGTTGAAAAGGTTGGCCGCTGTTATCAAATCTGAAAAATTGGAGGACGACAACAGCGTGGCTGTTCTGCACCTGTTAAAATTCTATGAGAACGCTGGTAAGAAAAAGGGTCGCGCTCGCTAAAACGGGCGTCGCCCGGCTGCACGAAACACAAGAAAGTCACATCAAAGAACTGGTGCGCGAAAGCACCGCGCTGGTGGACAGGGAAACCGGCAAAACCCAGGTGGTGTATTTGGAGCTGGGCAAGCAGCAGTTCGCGGAATTAAAAAACGCGCTGCTGCTGATTCGCTACAGCAAAGCCGGCCGCACCGGCGGCATGACAAGCATCAGCCGCACGTTTGGCTGGCAGCCGCGCATTGCGCTGCGCCGCAATTTCTGCAGTGCCAGTTCTTTGATGGCCAACGACATGTACACGCACGGCCTGCTGGAATTGGCCGGCCGCGTGGCGATGCAGCATTACCGGGATTGCAACATGGCGCTGCTGGCCAAGCACCTGGGCATGGCCGAGAAGGCGCTGCCCGGCTACACGCTGGCCGGCACGCCGTTCACATCGGGCATCATCAACCGAAACAACCAGCTGCGCTACCACTTTGACAGTGGCAATTTCGAGGACGTGTGGTCGTGCATGTTTGTGTTCAAAAGCAATATCGGCGGCGGGTTTCTTTCTTGCCCGGAATACGAAATCGGCTTCGAGTTAAAAGACTGCAGCCTGTTGATGTTCGATGGGCAAAAGCTGCTGCACGGCGTGACGCCGATTCACATGAATGGCCCCGGCGCGTACCGTATCAGCGTGGTGTATTACAGCCTGCGCGGCATGTGGAAGTGCCTGCCATTCGAGGAGGAGCTGAAACGCGCCCGCCAGTTCCGTGCCCGCGTGGAGCGCAAGCGCAGCGGCGTATGATGGCCTTCAAGCTCAAGTGCGACGATTGCCCCAGCGAAGTGGCCATCGAAAGCGCGCACCCGGAAAAATTCCTGGCCTCTTTGGAATCCGTGAAAATCAAAGAGCAGTGGGATTTCTCAACGGAACGCGCGCGCTGCCCCAGCTGCGTAAAAATCCTGGGCAAGCTGCGTGGCGGGGCTTTGGGTGGTTAGAATCGTCGGCGTTGGCGGCGTGCCCGGCACCGGCAAAACACACCTGGCCTTTGAGCTTTTGGATAAAATTCGCGGCCCGTTTTATTACTGCCAGGTGAACGGCGTGGTTTACCTGCACAGCGATGCGTTCCGCCTGTCGGTGCTGGGTCGCTACAACCTGCAGCAGCGCGGCGGCTTTCAGGGCACCGACCGCATGTCCATGAGCATTCAGCCCCAGGTGCTGCAGCTGGTGCGCGTGCTGGCCCGCGACGCCAATTGGCACAACGTGTTTTTTGAAGGCGACCGCCTTTTCAACGAAACGTTCATTCGCGTGGTGCGCAGCCTACACGACACCATCAGCCGCTTTTTTGTGCTGGTGGTAACGCCCGAAGTTTTGGAGCAGCGCCGCCAGGCCCGTGGCGGTCACCAGGCGCCGGCGTTTTTAAAAGGGCGCAGCACCAAATACCAGCGCCTTGTTAACGCCGGTTTTGCCAGCACCCGGCCGCACCAAGAAAAAATCCACACCGAGGTTTTATTGACGGAAATCGCCAGGTTCTTCGACGGAAAAGACACTCTTGCAATTCCATAACGGTTTGTTTTAAATAAGCACACGGGTGAAGTACCTTGCAACTTTTTTGCGTCCATGAGGCGCAGCCAGTGCTGGTGTCCCACTTCACCCGAAGTCGGCCACCAAAGAGGACATCAGCACTGGCTATTTTTTTGCCCTAGGGGGGCGCATGAAGCAGCAGCCACCAGCCTTTCAGTTTTACTGCCGCGATTGGCTTGCATCATCAAAAATCCCCGCGATGACGGACAAACAATTTCGCGCCTACGTTAACCTCTTGGCCCACGCGTGGCTCAACAACCCCGTTGGCAGCCTTCCCGATGACGACAAGATTTTAGCGGCGCTTTCTGGCATCGGTAGAAAGGCGTGGCCAGCGGCCGCAGAAATGGTGCGTTCCTGTTTTGAAAAACGGGGCAGCCGCCTGTTCAATTTGAAACTTGAATCGCAATTCCTGGAAAGGGATAGGATGGGGCAAGCATTCCACGAGCGAGCAAAATTGGGTGCCAGCAAACGCTGGAAAAGTGCTGATAATCAACACCAGCTTGATGCTAAAAGCATGTCGCAAGCAATGCTTAAAGATGCCTCTGCATTTGCACCTGCTACTGCTACTGCAAAGACACCCCCCCCTACCCCCCCCACCGGGGGGGACGCGCCGAGCCCGGAAAGTCGAAAGACCCCCGCGTTCAAAAAGCCAACGGAGCCGGAAATAAACGCCTACTGCCAAGACCATGGTTTCTCTGGGTTTGATGCCATCAGCTTCTTGGCGTATTACGAATCAAACGGCTGGCGCGTGGGCCGCAACCCCATGAAGAACTGGAAGGGTGCCGTCGTCACGTGGCACAAACGCAACCTGGAACGGGGCGGCGGCCACCGCCCGGCGCCGCGCCAGCCGTATTACCCCACCGCTGCAGAACTGAAAGCCCAGGGTGTGATATGAGTCACGCCGCTGAAATCGCTGTGGTGGGAAGCTGCTTGGTGGACGACCGCGCCATGCGCAAAGCGGTGGAGAACGTGCGGCCGGAGTTCTTCACGGACAGCGCCCTGGCGGTGATGTTCACGGCGATGCGGCGGATGTTCCTGGACGGCGTGCCGGTGGACGTTGTGACGCTGAAAGCCCACATGACGGCCGACGAGCGCGAGAAGTGCCACTTCGACAGCACGATGGCCATGTGCGCGGAAAAAGTGCCCACCGCGCTCCACGTGGAACATTACGGCCGCATTGTGCGCAACACATTCTTCAAGAAAAAGCTGATGGTGGTTTTGGACGAGGCCAAGAAAAACCCCGCCGACGTGAAGATGCGCGCGCAGATCCTCGAATGCTGGGAAGAGCTCGACGGCGTTGGCTGCCACGTGATGGACATGAAAGAGGGCATGCACGAGTACGTGGATTTTGTGGAGCAGCGCGCCAGCGGAAAGGCCCACTACATGCGCACGGGCTTTCAGCAGTTCGACAACGTAACCGGCGGCATCACGCGCGGCGACATGGTGACGTTTGGCGCCCGCACGAGCCGCGGCAAAACCTCTGCGATGCTTTCGCTGGCCACCAGGTATTTGGACGCCGGCCTCAAGGTGCTGTTCGTCACCGGCGAAATGACGCCGTTCCAAATCATCGACCGCACCATGGCCATTCGTTCTGGCGTGTCTCTCACCAAGCTGCGCCGGCCGCTGATTAACCGCGATCAAACAGTTTTCATGGACGGCGTGGCCGCCATGTCCGAGCTGCCCTTTTTTGTTGCCGACGTGGTGAACATGAACCTGGCCAAAATGAACGAGTTGGCCCGCACCGTGCGGCCCGACGTGATGTTTATCGACTACATCAACCTGTTCCCCAGCCCGCCAAAGGACAACAACCGCGCCTCGTTTTTAACGTCGGTGGCGTATGGGCTTAAGGCGCTGGCCAAAGACAAAAACCTGGCCGTGATTGTGGCCTGCCAATTTAACCGGGCCATCGAGTGGGCCAAGGAACGCGAGCCCGTGCTGGCCGACCTGAAAGAAAGCGGCGGCATTGAAGAGGCCAGCGACATTTGCGTGCTGATGCACTTTCCAGAGCAGGCCGTGGAAATGTACCGGCACGGCGTGTTCATTATCGCTAAGCACCGCAACGGGCCGCTGGGCCGCGTGCCGTTCAATTTCTATGAGCCCACCACCGCCTTCAACGAAATTGATTTGAGCGACCCCGCCGCCGGCTGCACGCCGGCAAAAGCCGAACCTGGTGCGCCAATTGCCGATAAAACGCCTCGTAATAACGAGCAGGAACGCAAAGACCTGTTTTAGCGAAAAACCGAAGGAATGCTCCGTGTTTTCATGGCGAACAAAACCCTTTAAAAAACCCTTTACTAATGGTAAACTGAAAATGTCAGTAAAGCAGCACAGGAGGCAGCCATGAAAATAACAGCCAACGACAAAGAGCAGCTTCTCCAAGCCATCCAAATCAACCTGGAAATAAAAACCCGGCTCAATAACATCAACGCCCGTGTGCAGCAGGGCCTGGAAATCGACGAAAATGAACTCTGGGACTTGCGCAACCGCACCAAAGAAGTGACGGCCGTCCTGCACAACATTCACGAGGACGTGTACAACCAACCCAGCGCGTTTCAGCGCCACCTGGCGCAAGCGTTGAAAGAGCAGGTGCGCTAATGAAGAAAACCACCAAAAAGAAAACCTTCCCTGCGCGCCCCGTTGTTACCGGGGTGCGTTTTGATTGTAGCGACGCCGACTTCAAGCTGGTGCGCCAAATCGTTGACAAGGCCGTGGAGCGTTACCCCGCCGACATCAACGACCGCACCGGCCTGGAAATGGACATCATCGCTACGCACATGAACGGCACGCCGTTGCGGCTGGCCGACTTCCTAGCGTTCGATGAAGGTAACTTCGGCCACGACCTGTTCGGTATTCAAGCCAACATCGACCGCCGTACGGGCAAGCTCAAAAACTGCTTCCTGCCGCGCGCTTACGATAGCGTGGCCGCGAAGAGCCGCACGGGCAAACGGGCGCCGGCCGGTATCATCACGGCGGTGTTCCTGGCCATGTTCCTGTGTACCGGCTGCGAAACGATCAAGAACAAGCTGTTCGACATGGACAACAACGCCGACCTGCTGGAAAACTACCCCATCGAAACCGACATCGTGCGCGACCTGTTTCCGGCCGGCAATGTTTCGCTAACGCCCAGCCCGCGGCCGTTCAGCGCCAGCGGCTACATCCGCGCGTTCATCAAGAACGCTGATTACCGGGTGAGCACGCCCGGCGCCTGGTATGAGGTGGATGTGAAATACAGCTTCGACGTTTCCATCAGCACGGAATACGTCGTGGTTGATTTGCTGTCCAAGACCGCCCAGGTGTACAACCAGAACGCCGCGCCGCCGCGCGCCATCGTCCTGAAACATGTGCCGCCCGGCGCCTATGATGGCGGGAGGCCCGGAGCGTGAGAACGAAAACGCCCATCGACCGTATCGTGGGCATGGTGCGGTATCACGACGGCACCTATAGACCCATCAACGAAATCCAGATCGCCCGGCTTGCCACCCTGTGTGGTGAGCTGGGCGTTTCTATTCCAACCGCCGGCATTCCCTGGGCCGATAAATCCAAATGGCAGAAGCAGGCCCGCGCCGCCGGCTGGGAATTTTTGTTCGCGCACAAATCATTCTTTGCGCCACAAATTCCAAAGGAGGCAGCCCATGACAGACAGTAGAGACATCCCGACGTTGAGTTATTTCGACAGGGCCGTTGGTGCCCTGCACGGATTGCCCGACGTGGTTTCAACCAAGCCCACCACGCAGCGCGTCGTGCCGCCGTTCGGCTTCGGCACGCACCTGTATGCGGTGCAGACGTTCCGCCAACGCGAGGAAGGCGACACCATCTTCCTGGAACACGTTTCGGAAACGGGAACCACGCGCCTGGTGATACCGCCGGCCATTGCCGATGTGATTGCCCGCCAGCGTGAGCAGCTGGTTTCAAAGATGCGCAGCCGCGCGGCCAAACGCGTCGCGGCTGATCTAAAAGAGCGCGGCGTCAAGCCGGGCTTTATGCGCAACAAAAAATAGCAGGCCGAAACCGGCCGCCCACACGGGGCCGGTCGAACCGTTAAGCGGTTCCTGATGAAGGCCACAGAGGAGGCAGCCATGAAAGTGAAAAAAGAAAACCTGGCACAAATGAATCGCACGGAGATAAAAATGCTTGCCTGCGTAGATGTCGCAATGTTCCACCTGGAAAAAAGCGGTTTCAGTCGCCCGCGCAAAATCGAACTTGATGGCACATTGGCGCACGCGCACAACCTGATTGTGGAGGGGGCAGCGGAACGCCACGCACGGTCATGAGGCCGAAGGAAGCGCATTTCAAATACTGGCTTGATTACGGCCCAGAAGTGGGCGCGCCAGAACCTGTGTTTGCATTGTGGGTAGAAACGGCCAAAGGCTATAGCGATGTGAGCGCGGCCACGCTTACCGAACACGGTGTGGCTGTGCCGGCATATCCGACCGTGGAATCTTGGCGCGCCGCGGTGCTAAGCAAGATTCGTTGCGGCCGCTGCTGGGCCACCACGCGTGGCCACACGGATCTGATGAGGCACGCCCAGGTGCAGCACCTTTCCGCGCCGTACTTTCCACGGGTTGCCGCATGAGCCATCGGCCACTTCCCATCTGGGTGCTGGCGGGGCTGGGGCGGACTGAATACCGCGATCTGCCCTGGCCCAAGAAGCGCGTGCTGATCGTGCGCTATCAGGGCCTGCCCGTTTTTGAAATCAGCAGCGCAGTTCTGTGGCGCTGTCCGCGTTGTGGCTATGCAATTGCTTCTTCCCACCGCGCCGGATACGTTAAAAATGGGCGCTGCCCTAAAGACAGCATTCCGTACGCAGAATTTATTCCTTTCCGCTGCAATGAGCAGCCGGCCACGATGGGCTGCACCTTTGTTCCTGACTGCCTGCCACACAATTTTGTGCTTGGCGCTGGCACAGCAAAGCTGTCCTGGTATCCGCATGAAAATTGAACTTTCCGCTGACCAGCAGGTGGCGCATGACGCCGCGGTGGCCTTCCTGCAGAAACCAACCAAAGACCACTTCACCATCGGCGGCTTGGCCGGCACCGGCAAAACCACCATTACGTCAGAAATCGTGCGCACGCTGCGCCGGCTGAATCCCAACGTGCGGTTTGCGTTTGCGTGCTACACGGGCAAGGCGGCGCTCGTGCTCAAAACCAAATTGCTGGCCGCCGGCATGCTGAAAGAAAATGAAACCTGCTCCACCATTCACAAGCTGATTTACGAGGCCATTATCGACCAGGAAACCGGCGAAATCATTGGGTGGAACAGGGCGCCGGCCATCCCCGCCGACTTCATCATCGTGGACGAGGCCAGCATGGTGAACGAAGAAATCTGGAACGATTTAAAAAGCTATCGCGTGCCCATTTTGGCCATCGGTGACCACGGCCAGCTGCCCCCCGTGAAGGAGCAGTACAACCTGATGGAACACCCCGACGTGCGCCTGGAACGCATCCACCGCCAGGCCGAGGGCGACCCCATCATTCGCCTTTCGATGATGGCGCGCACGGGCGAGCCCATCAAGAACGGCCAGCACGGCCCCGGCGTGTGGAAGGTTTCCAACACGCCAGAGGCGCAGCTGCAGCGGCTGTTCCAAAACAATATCGACATTCGCAAGCAGCTTTTTCTGTGTGGCTACAACCGCACCCGCGCGCTTGTGAACAGAACGGTGCGCCAGCTGCTGGGCTACCCGCCAGAGCTGGTGCCGCACGTGGGCGAGCCGGTGCTGTGCCTGAAAAATAATCACGAGGAAAAAATATTCAATGGCATGATGGGCACCGTGCGCAGCCTCAAACCGGGTAATCTGTTCCACAAAGCCCAGATTGAAATGGTTGACGAGACGCTTTATCGCGGCCGCATCGTGGCCACGCAGTTCGGTGCGCTCACCACGCTAAAAGAGCACGATGAGATCGAGTGGTACGCGCTGAAAGACCTGTTTGATTTTGGCTACTGCTTGACGGTGCACAAAGCCCAGGGCAGCGAGAGCGAAAGCGTTGTGCTATTCGATGAGCACGTCGGCTTCCTGGCCGGAGAGAATGCCACCGAGGCCCAGAAGCAGGAGTTCCAAAACCGCTGGCGCTATACCGGCATCACGCGCGCCAGGCGCACGCTGACAATCGTTTCAAAACCGTGGAAAAACTTTGCGTCTGCGGCGTCGGGTCTTTTAGTCGTCGAAGGTCGGCGGCTGATACGTACGCTGCGACAGGCGCAGACGAACAAGAATGCGAAACCATTCTCTGCCGTAGAGCGGCAGCACCTGTATGAATTGGCATCGATGAGGACATGGACGCTGAAAGAGGTCCTTGCTGATAAATTGGAGAAGGCGTATGGGAACTGATGCAGGGATTGAATTCATCGCTACTGTTGACGAGGCATTAAATGCAGCGTCGAAAATAGAAGACCTGAACCTGCGGGTTAATAATAGTGGATTGGGGGTTTCCTGCGCACCGAATATTTATCAGACCAAGGAAGGAACCTTTCGCTTATACGGACAGACGCATTGGAGTCACGACAGTAAAAATGGTCGGGTGCTCGTCAAGGAAATCATGGCATGGATTAAACGGAATCATCTGCAGATTAAAATTAAAAGTAAGTGGTACGTATGAAGATCAGGGATCAAGTCGCGGCTTTCGATTTGTGCGTGCGCCAGAGCTGCTCTCGCACAACATCAACACGTTGTTTGCGCGCGAGCCAGAAAAGCGAATGGTGCGCACCTTGGACGGCAACGCCCGCGCGTTCCTGTCCGACCGTTACCGGCCGCTGGATAACTTCGACCTGGGTGAAGTGGCGTTTGACGTGCTGCTGAAACAAGGCGTGCGCGTTGAATCCACCGAGCTGACAGACCGCCGGCTGTATATCAAAGCGGTGACGGAAAAACTCACGATGGAAGTGAAGAAGGGTGACGTCGTGCAGGCCGGCATCGTGATTAGCAACAGCGAAGTGGGTTGTGGCTCTGTGAAGGTTGAGCCGATGGTGTGGCGCCTCGTCTGCACCAACGGCCTTATTGCCAACGACGCGTCTATGCGGCGGTACCACGTGGGCCGCAGCGGCGCCGAGGGCGACTTCGCCACGGAGTTCTTCAAAAACGAAACGCGCATGGCCGACGACAAAGCGTTCTGGCTGAAAGTCCGGGACGTGATTGAAGGCTCGTTCAAGCGCGACGTGTTTGAACGCATCGTGCAACGCATGCAGCTGGCGACAGCTGAAAAAATCAGTGGTGACATCGAAGCTGTTATCGAAGTCACACAGGAAAAACTGGGACTGAATGAAACCGAGCGCCACAGCGTGCTGCGCCACCTGATTCAAGGCGGCGACCTCACGAAGTGGGGCTTGGTGAACGCTGTTACCCGCACGGCCGAAGACGCCAAGGACTACGACCGCGCCACAGAAATTGAACGCCTTGGAGGCGTGGTGCTGGAATTGCCACGCCATGATTGGCAGCGCATCGCGGAAGCGAAAGCTGCTTAAGCCATGAAATTCGGGGGGCTGCCTACGTGTAGGTTAGGGCGCGGTGTGGCAGCCCCCCTTATTTGGCGTGTTGTAGCAGGTTTTGAGGATTCTTACGAGGTTTCAAACCATGGGCACGTCCGTAGGAAAAAGTGCGGGCACCACACACGCGCGGGCCGGCTGCTTCGGCCGTGCAATGACAGGTGGGGGTATAAAATTGTGAAGCTGGCAGATGGCATGAAGTCGAAAAGGTTTTTCGTTCACCGCCTGGTGGCCGTGGCGTTTTGTATGAACGAAAGCAACAAGCCGATGGTTAATCACATCGATGGGAACAAGCAAAATAATTTTTACGCAAATCTAGAGTTTGTAACGCACCATGAAAACGTGGCCCACGCTGTTCGGCTGGGCCTCTATAGAAGGAATTGATGGCGCTGTTCAGTCAGAAAAAGTACACGAGCCAAAAGCGGTGCGTTGATTGCGGCTGCACCGACAAGCGCGCCTGCGCCGGCGGTTGCTGCTGGTATAGCGGCCGGCTGTGCTGTCGGTGCGTGATTAAGCGCGCCATCAAAAATAAAAAGCCGATACCCGTGACGTGCGATTGCGCGATGCGTGCAACGGCGGAGGGTTTCAATGGATAGTCTAGTTGAGTTTTTAAAGAGCGTGCCGGCCACGAAAGGCGGCGCAATGTTCACAATCGGCGTGCTGGGCCTGCTGCTGTTGATAGCGTGGGTTTTTATTTGTGAAGTGGTGCGCATCGTGAAGCTGTGGAAGGAGCGACCATGGAAGTAACCGAATCCGAAAAGTTTATTCAGCGCGTTGGCGATGTCATCCAAAAAAACATCAAGCCGTTCCAGGACACGTGCCTGCAGCTGTCCGATTTGATTTTGGCCATGGCCCGCACCATGGAGCATGAGGCCCGGACAACGCGCGACGACATTACGGCCCAGCGGTTGCGCGCGGCCACGAAAATCGCCAACGAAAGGCTTTCCCAGATTGCGGGCGGCCTCAAAGAATAAATTTCGCCGGGAGCTTGGCTGCCTCCGGCAACTGGGGCGCTGCTCACACAGGGCGCCCCTTCTTTTTTCGCTTGCTTTTTTAATCAATCGTTTGTTAGAACGTTGCGCATGAAAGAACTTTTTGAGGCCATCCAGATGTCGGTTTTCGTGGCCTGTTCGATCACGGGCCTGGGGTTGCTGGTGCACTTTGTCCGACGCGCGTTTCGCCACAAACACCACGTAGATTTTGTCATGGGGGATTAATGTCACGGCCAAAAACCGGGCTCGCCCGGCCGATTCAATCACCAACGTTTTACAATTACGACGAGTTTGAATTTTTGGAGCGGCTGTGCTTTGACCTCAACATTCCCAAGGCCGCCTACACCCGCAGCAAAACACTTCCAACCGATTGGCGCGCGCGCTTGAAAAAGCTGCGCCGCAAACAGGCCCATCTCCCGCAGACGCAATTTCGACGCGAAGGGACGCCGTCATTGTTGGCGGCCAGATGACGCGTGGTGCGCACCGATCAAGACCGCGTGCGCACGCTGTGTCTCGTCAACGCCGTGGACTTCGACGAAATCGAATTGCGCACCAAAGTGAAAGACAAACCGAACGGCAAGTGGAAGATCGTGCTCAAAGATATGCTGGGGTTTTACCCCGTGGGGACTGAATTTTATTTCAGCGCCGAGGGCATCGGCCAAGGTTGCCGACTGCCCCGTGGCCAAGACATGGAGGGTTTCGATGCCGAAAGTTGAAATGCAGTTGAGCGTGTTGGTGGATGGTGAACCTGTGTGGGCCGTGCGCAAAGAACTTTCGCCGATGATGGCGCGCCGGCTGGAAAAAGAAAATTACGACGCCGCCCTGGCCGCGGCCGGCCGCGAGTTCAAGGCCCAGGTTTTAAAAGTGGAGGCCGTGGAGAAAAAAGCCAAGGAAGAATCTGAAACGGCGGCCAGCGCGTGATCTACCCGATTGGCCTGTTCGGTTACATCCGCGGGCAAAAGCGGTACGAGTACCCCGGCAATGGCGGTTTTTCAGCGCAGCGGTTTGTCCCGGGCGGCTGGGTTTTTTGGGAAAAGCCCGTGGTGCAAAACGGCGGCGCCATTTTCGATGTGCTGACGCACCTGCAGAAAAAATCCAAGTTCGGCTTCCTGGTTTTTGTTCGCAACCGCGGCATTCCGTGGCCCACCCTGCACGTGTGGTATCACACCCAAATGCAGCAGCGCAACGCCGAAGACACGATCTGGCTTTCCAACACCGAGAAGGGCCTGTACACGCGGTTCACGGCGCTCATGCCGCTGGGTTGGCTGGCGCCGCTGTTCTTTGACGGATTCATGTATTGCTTCCTGGCCGGCCTCGCGTGGATGATTTGGGCGCAGATCCTTTTCCCGCAGCACCGCTGGGACTTTGAGAAGGGCATGATTAAAACCCGCGGCTACTTTGGCGGCCACTGGGATTGATGGTTTCAGAAAATGACGGCGCGGTTATTCCGTACCGCCAGTGGGTGGAAACGTTCCGCACCGGCGACCGGGTGCGCAGTGGCTTAATCAGCCTCATCTGGAAGCGCGCCACGTGCGACCTCTTCCACGACGACTACAAATTTGTGCAGGTGCATTTCAGCGGCAACGATGAAATCTACTGCAACAAGTGCCGCTGGCGCCGGCAGATTCAGCGCGAAAAAATCAACGGGAGGGTAACATGAAGGGTCGCGTAAAATGGTTCAACGATCAAAAGGGCTTCGGTTTTATCACTGGCGAGGACAACAAAGACGTGTTCGTGCATTTTAGCGCGATCATGGACAACGGCTTTAAATCCTTGAAAGAAGGCGAGAACGTGCAGTACGACGTGGTGTCTTCCGACAAGGGCCCCAAAGCCGCCAACGTCACCAAGGTTTAACCGTGGCGCGCCGCGCTCATCGCCTGGGCCTGGGCACGTTCAACGGCCACAAAGTTTTTGTGCACACCCGGCGCAGCACCGAGGCCCCGCGCAACAGCACCAGCTGGCGCCCCGCCAACCGCACCATTGTGCGGCCAACCAATTGGCGCGTGGAAGGCGCTGTGGCCACCATGCACCCCGATCACAAGCCCACCAACCCGAACAAACACTTCCCCAGGCGTCACGCTAGCAGCACATGATCGATACCGCCCTGGCCGCCATCGCCATCCTCTGCGCCGGCATTGCCGGTGTGTGTTTGTTGGTTCTGATCGCGCACCTGGCGTGGCGCTTATGGCGCTTCATTGCCGATCTGGCGGGCGATAACGGCCCAAACGATGATTACCCTTCTTCGAGACGTTGAACGCGTCCTGGCGCAAATTTGCGAGCCAAGCGAGGTGCTGGAAAGTGGCCGGCGCCTGTGGTTTGGGAATTGCGTTCTCTGCCAACGCTGTCGCCCACCCCACAAACCCAGCTGCTTGTTAACACGCGTCAGAAAAGAGCTGGCGAAACCCCGCGCGCCGCACCACTTCGGCATGCAGCAGGTGCCCTGATGGAAAAGTTTATCGCCATCGGTGACATCCACGGCCGCGCTGACCTGCTGGATTTGCTGCTCCACAAGATAAAATTCCATGGCTTGTTAACAGGCGTCACCCCGCACCGGCTGGTTTTCCTTGGCGATATGGTTGACCGCGGCCCGGACAGTTACGGGGTTGTGGAGCGCGTCAGGATCATGTGCCAGGACACCGGCGCCATCGCCCTGCGCGGCAACCACGAAGACTTGATGCTGCGCTATTTTCACGACAAGGTGCTGCGCTTTGACCGCTACGACATCTGGATGATGAACGGCGGCCACAAAACCGTGGATTCGTATGTGCGCACCACCGGGGTGGAAAGCCGCGCGCAAATCTTTGAGGCCATGGCGCGCAGCGGCCACATTGAGTTTCTAGAAAGCCTGCCTTACTGGCACGAGGCCGCCACCGCCTTCTTTTCGCACGCCCCGGTGCCGGTGTATGAATACCGCAAGGGCAAGCCCTTTGGTCACCCGGACTTGATGACATGGTCAACGCACCACGACCACCCCGGCGTAAAAGAAGATGCCTTTGCCTGCGACCAGGGCAAGCTGGCCATTTGCGGCCATGTCCACGCGCTGCGTGAAGGCATCCTTGAGCCACGCATTTACAAGCACATCGTTTACGCGGACACGGGCAGCGGCTGCGCTGATTGGGGCCCGCTCACCGCCGTGCTGATAGAGAACGGCAAGTACACCCGCCACATCCAGGCCAAGCCCACCGAACTGAACTTCCAGTAAGCCGCCGCGTAACCAGGGGCATGGAAATATCCTGGCACAACATCGCCGCCTGGTACCTGATCGGTTTCTTCGGGGGCCTTGGCTACTTGTCCGCGGCCACGCTGTGGCGCGCCATCTTCAAAAGCCCGTAACCGCAAAAAGCGTTTGACTTAAACGTCTTTTCTGGTGTATATAGCGCGGATGGCCAAAAAGCGCGAAAAGAGCCAGAAGAAAAACGCTGCAAAGGTTGCAGTGCCCCCGCCGCCGGCCGCTGAACCGCACCTTTTCACCTCGCGCGCGCGCACCGCTAACCACACCCCAGAAGAACGCGCCAAGCTCAAGGCCGAGTTCCTGTCCAAGTTCAAAACCGTTGGCACGGTGTACATTACGCTGGAACAGCTGTCGCAGCCGGTGGCGTACACCACGTGGGCGCAGTGGGTGCAGGAAGACACGGAATTTGCGCTGGCCTACAAGCAGGCCGATGAGCGCGTCACGCAGCTGCTGGAAACGAGCGCGCTTTCGCGCAGCGTGAACGGCGTGGTGCGGCCGATCATCAGCCACGGCAAGCCGGTGGTGGACGCAGAAGGCAAGCCGGTGGTGGTGCGCGAGTTCAGCGACGACCTCACCAAGTTTTTGTTGAAAAGCCGCAACCGGGAAAAGTACGGCGATCAGGTGCGCCACGAGTTCAACGTGCGCATTGCGCAGCAGTTGAGCGGTGAGTTCGTGAAGGTGATTCGCAAGATTGAGCCCCAGCTGTGCGCGAATTGCCGCACGCATTTGAAGCTGCCGGAAAAAGTGGCCCAGGAGCTGCAGGCGGCCAGCGCCAAACTCAAGAACGTATGAGCAAAGGCGGGCACACCCTCGCCGAATTAAATTTCACGTCCGAAGAAGATATCCGCATCAAAGACGCCGCGTTCAGTTTTGCCGCAGAAGGGTTGGTCACGCCCACCACCACGCTGCGCGCGTTCGTAAAAGAAAGCTGGCCCGTCATCGAACCGTCGTTGGAGTACCTGCCGAACTGGCACATTGACGCCACGCTGGAATACCTTGAAGCGGTGGCCCTGGGCCAGATCCTGCGCCTCAACATCGAAATGCCACCGCGCTATTTGAAATCCATTTTGGCCACGATCAACTTTCCGGTGTGGATGTGGACAACGCAGCCGTGGCTGCGGTTTATGTTTGTTTCGTACAGCGCGAAGCTGGCCACCGCGCACAGCATGAAGCGGCGCGACATCATTCGCAGCGAGTGGTACGGCCGGCAGTGGGGCGGCCTCGTGCGCATCCTACCGAACCTCGACCAGAAAGCGCACTTCGGCAACATGAGCATGGGCGAAATGCTTTCCACCTCCATCGGCGGCGCCGCCACCGGCTTTGGTGCCGACATCATCATCATCGACGACCCTATCAACCCGGAAGAAGCCGAATCGGAAGCCGAGCGCAACCGCGCCCGCAATTACGTGGAGCGCACCTTGTCCACGCGCCTGAACGACAAAAAGCGCGGGGCCATCATCAACGTGGCGCAGCGCACCCACAAAAACGATGTGACCGCCAAGCTGCTGGAAGGTGAGGATTACACCACGCTTTCGTTGCCGGCCACGGCGCCCGCGCGCCTGGTGGTGGATTTCCCCATCAGCAAAACGCAGAAGGTGCGCGAAGAAGGCGACGTGCTGCACGCCGAGCGTGAGGACGCGGCGTTGCTTGTCAAGCAGCAGCGCAAAATGGGCACGCGCGCGTACATGGCGCAGTACCAGCAATCCCCCAGCACCGAGGAAGGCGCCATCTTCAAGGCCAAATGGTGGAAGTTTTACAAGGACGAGGAATTGCCCAAAGGGTTCGACCGCGTTGTTGAATCGTGGGACATGGCGTTTAAAGATTTGGAAACCAGCAGCTATGTTTCCGGCTGCGCGCTTGGTCAACGCGGCCCGAACATTTACGTGCTGCCAGAAGAAGTGCACGAGCACCTGAACTTCCCGGAAACCTGCAAGAACGTGGCCACCTATCACGGGCGCATCAATCCGTACCACGCCTGCCCGGTGGTGCCCATCCTGGTGGAAGACAAGGCCAACGGGCCGGCCGTCGTTTCGGTAATGGCCGCCAAAATCCCGGGCGTGATTGCGGTGTCGCCAGAAGGCAGCAAGGAGGCGCGCGGCTCTGCGGTTTCGCCGCTGGTTGAAAGCGGCAACGTGCACTTGCCCTATCCGTATGACAACGCCGGCAACGTGCGCCCGGAACGCCGCTGGGTGTTGGAGTGGATTGACGAGTTCGAGCGTTTCCCGGCGGAACCGAACGACCGCGTTGACTCTTTTAGTCAAGGCGTGTTACGCTTAATGCTCCAACCAACAGAAGGCGAGCAGCTGGGCGCAACGGATGAGCATTTGGATTTTGAGAACATAAGCGACAGCCTGGGCGACGGGGTTTTCAACAACCTGCCAGGTATCGGTGGGGGCGAGGAGGTGTTTCTTGATTGAGTTTATCCGCACGTGGGCCACAACGCAAAAGGCGCGCTGGCAATCCGAACTAAATTCCATTCAGGTGGAAGACAAACTGGTGGCCGAGGCCGGCAACGTCGTCACGGAAAAACAAACCGATGGCGGCTGGGAGTTCATCCGCTCCAACCAAAAAGATTTGGTGATGACAGACCAGCTGCGCATGATCCAAAGCGTGCGCCGGCTTTTCCGCTACGACCCGAACGCCCGCGCCGCCATTTTCAACATGGTCAAATACGTGATCGGCCGCGGCGTCATCATCACGCCGAAGTTTGAAGACAAGAAAGTGTGGCACGTTTGGCGAACATTCTGGACGGACAAGAAAAACAAAATGGGCACGCGCCAGTTTGAAATGGTGCTACGCTTTTTCCGCGACGGCGAAATGCTGATGCAGTTCTTCAACAAGGATTCCGAAAACAAAGCCACCTGGAAAACGCTCGTGCGTTTCCGCGACCCCGATGACCTGCGAACCCCGCCCATGGAGTACAAAGGCGACCCGCAATTTGCGAAGAACGGCGTGGAAGTTGATCCGAACGATGTGGAAACCGTGCTGCGCTACTGGTTCCAAGACCCATACTTTCCAAACATCTACACCAAGGTGGACGCCAATGACGTGCTGCACGTGAAGTGCATGGCCGACAGCGACCAAAAGCGCGGCGAAACGTTCATCCTACCCGTCATGAACCTGATTGGCCAGTACACCGATTGGCTGCAAAACCGCCTCGTGTTGAACCGCATCCGCACCGCCATTGCGTTTGTGCGCAAAATCAAAGGTGGCAGCGCGGACGTCAACCGCATCGCGGGCAGCCTGGGCACCAGCAGCCGCACCGCAGAAGGCGAAAACAAATCCAACAACATCCGCCGCGGCACCATCTTGAACGCCAACGAGGCCGTGGACTACGAGTTTAAAACCCCGAACATCAACGCCGCTGATGTGAAGGACGACGGCCGCGCTGTCATCACGCGCATTGCCGGCGGCACGGGCCAGCCGGAGCACAATTTCGGCGACGCCTCCAACGCCAATTACGCGAGCACCTTTGTGGCCGAGGCGCCCTTTGTGAAAGAGATTCAGTATTTCCAGGCGTTTCTGGAAGAGGCCATGTTCAAGCCGCTGTATCGCCGCGTGATTGAAAACGCCGTTGAAGCCAAAGCGCTCAAGGAGCCCGCGGAGAAAGACCCGATGGCCGACGACGAGCTGCAGGAAGCAGAAAAGCCGCCAGTGAAACCCGGCGCCAATGGCAACGGCAACAAGCCGGCTGACGATGATGCGGAAGGCGAAGGCGATGAGAACCCCAAAGAAAAGAAGCAAGCCTTTGAGTACCAGGAAACCGAGAAAGAAAAGTTTTACGGCTGCGACATTCAGTGGCCGGAAATCATCCACCGTGACCTGAAAGAGCTGACGGACTCCCTCACAATCCAGCGCAGCAACGGCTGGGTCAGCGACAAGACCGCCAGCGAAACCCTGGGCTTTGAGTTCACGGAAGAGTGGCGCAAACAGCAATCCGTGAGGGACATGGGCGATAGCCCCTTCGATAACGGCGGCGTCATCGACCCGGAGGCGCTGGCCGGTGAGGAACAGCTGGACAACGAAGCGCGCCAGCAAATGGCCAGCCTCACGAAAGAGCAGCGCGCCCAGGTAATGGCTGAAAAAGACCCGGAGAAGGTGGCGAAGCTCCTTTCAAAGTTCGCCGCGGCCACCGCGGCCAATTAACGTGAACGCGAAGCAGCTGGGCAAGATGCCGGCCTACCCGCGCAGCTACGCCGGCGACCCGAAGAACGATGGCATGAACGTGCGCACGTGGCTGGCCGGCCAGGCCCTGATGGGGTTGTGCGCCTCATCCGCTGAATACAAAGCCGAAGACATGGGCAAGCAGGCGGCCGCCCTGGCCGACGTCACACTCATCGCCCTGGCCGATAAAGACTGATGCCCACCTTCAAAACCAAAGAGGTGGCGCGGCTGTATCAGATGTTCCCGGCCGCGTACCGCACCAACCGCTGGGCCGAAATGCAGCGCCTGGCGAACAGCAATTACGCCGGCGCCGTGGCCATGGGCCGCGAGCAGGAGCGCACCTACCGGCGCATTCGAGCCGAAAACGTTGTCAGCCGCCGGCTGCGCATTCAGCGCGTGGCCTTGTTCACCTTGTTCAACCGTTCCGAAGAGCAGCTGGAAGCGATCTTTAAAACCATTTCCGATGAACTCTCCGATGTGGTGTTGGACAAGGCCGACCGGCCCGGCAACATTCCGCTGCTCAACAGGAAAATAAACGAGGCCGGCGTGCAGCTGCGCCGCCAGCTCAACAAGTGGGTGACAGACCACATTTGGTTTGCGATACGCCTGGGTTTCAAAAATGTGGGCGATGCGTTTGAGCCCATCTTTTTGGCCAACAAAGAGGCGTTCCAGGAAGACCTGCAGGAGCAGGCGGTTATCGAGGAGCGGTTGAGTTTTGGCATCACATCGGATTTGGCCGCACGCGGGCGCCCGCGCATCACAGAAACAAACCCCAAATGGAAAAAAGTGCTTGACAAAATTTATAGTTCGCTTGTAAAAACTAACAATCGCGGGCTTAAACCCAGCGAGCGCGTTTGGGAAATAACGCAAACGGCGCAGGCCCAAATGAAGCGGCTGCTGGTGAACGAGATTGCACACGGAACCCCCAGCCGCGACATCGCCAAAAAGCTGCAGAAGTACCTTTCGCCCGGTGTTAAGGGGGGCGAGGAAAGCACCGGGCCTGGCGTTTACAAGAGCCCATTCAAAAACGCAATGCGGTTGGCGCGCACCGAAGCAACACGGGCGTACGACACCGCGGTCGCGGAGTGGAGCAAGGATAAACGCTGGGTGGAGGGGCTGCGTGTCGTTCTCTCACCATCCCACGTCGGGCCTGACGAATGCGATGAGCTGGCGGAAGCCGGCACCATCTACAGCCCGGATGAAATTCAAGATGTCCTGCCCGTCCACCCGCACTGCACCTGTCAGCCAACGCCCGTGATGAAAGACGAGTACCTGGCGCTTTTCACGCACGATTTCACGGAGGGGTGAATGTCCATACAGCAGCTGGCCAAGGTTCCACTCATGGATCTGACCGCCACGCAGTCCGAGCACTACGATCTGGACGACCGCGTGCGCCGCATGCTGGGCAAACTTTCTTTGGAACAGAAACGCAAGGTGGTGGACGCCATGCAAGCCGAAGTCGATAAATTGGGGGGCGAATGAACTTTAAGAAAATCGAAGACGCGTACGACCTCGCAGAGGCGTTCCCCGGCACGCCTGAAATTGACAAAGCCGGCGGCGTCATCAAAGGCGTGGCCATCCTCACCGGCAATAAAGTTTCCCGCAACAAAACCCTCTACACCGAAAGCGCTTTAACCGAAGCTGTCGGCCGCTACGAGGGCGCAAAAATGTACCTCGACCACCCGAAACAAGGAGAATCAAATCGTTCCATTCGAGATTTTGGCGGCGTTTACCGCAACGTGCGCCGTGAAGGCAACGTGGTCAAGGGCGACCTGCACGTCATTGAATCCCTGCGTCCACACCTTTTCTCCATCGCGGAAATGCGTCCGAAAGGTGTTGGTCTCTCCATTCGAGATCGCGGCCATGGCCGTGAAGACAACGGCACCTTCCTCGTTGAGGGGTTCAAGCCCGGCGCCACCCACAGCATTGATTTTGTAACGGAGGTTAGCGTGAACACTGACCTCTTTGAATCTGAAAACCAAGGAGGCGATGACATGGACTTGTCCAAGCTCACCAAAGAAGACATCCTAAAAAACCGCAAAGACCTGGCCGAAGCGTTCCAGGCTGACGGAAAAGCCGAGCTTGCAACCCAGCTCGAAGAATCAAAAAAATCCAACGCCGAGATTAAACTCTTGGCCGACAAATTGGTGGCGCTTTCCGAAGCGGGCATCGCCGATGACAAAATGCGCAGCAACGTGAAAACGTTGATCGAAGGCCCGACGGTGACTTTGGAAGTGGCCAAGGGCATTATCAAAGCGCAGAAGGAAATTTTGGAAGCTGCCGCGAACAAGGGCAAAAAGCCCGGCGCCGGTGAGCCGGTTGTCGTGGGCATCAAACCCGCCGGCAAGCAGGTTTCAGAAGAAAACGAAAATGAAAACGAGAACGACGCCCCGCTGAAAGATCGGCTGGTGGAAGCGTTCACGTCTGGCATCTAAGGAGGAAATGAGCCATGTCTGATAAATTCACTTACAAATCCGGCGACTTCCGTTTGCGGCCGGTTCCCATCGCATCGGGCGTTGCCATTGAAATTGGCGACCTCCTGAAACTTTCTGGCGGCAAAGCGTTCAAGATGAGCGCCGCCGCGGACAACCTCAAGTTCATCGGGGTGGCCGCGCAGCGCCATGAAACGACTTCGCCTTCGGGCAGCATCACGGTGTACTTGCCGACTCCGAACACCTTGTTCGAGTACGACTTGGACACCAGCACCACCATCACCATCTTCGACAACCTGGCGTTTTCAGCGGCCCAGGTGCTGACAAAAAACAGCACCGACCCGATTGCCACCGCCGAAGAATCGAAACTTTCCGCCACCAAAATTCTCTGCGCGTTCCGCCTGCCGGACAGCTCCACCATCCGGTATAAAGGCGACGCAGCCTAAGGAGGAACGACAACATGCAGACACGTGAACTTCTAGAAATTGCCCACGGGTACGAAAGCAAATTCAACCCAGGCAAAACCAACAAAGGCCGCAAGGTGGCGCACCGTGAGTTCGCCAAGGACGTGATTGAGGCGATCAACGAGAAAAAATTAAAGTGGGGCGACATCAGCTTCCGCGGGCTTTACGAAGGGTTGGTTGTGAACGCCGACCTCGAAGAAAGCCTGGACTCGTCAGCGTTCCCTGTCATCACCGGATCGCTGATTTCCAAGCGGTTGATTGACGCCTACAACAACTGGCCGGCCGAAGAAATGAAACTCGTGCAGGTGGACAACACCGCGCTGAAAGACCACAAAGTGGTTGGATGGACGGCGGTTGGCGGCCTGTATGAAACCAAGGAACGCGAATCGTACAAGGAAATGACGCCGCCCGACGAGAAGTATGTTTCGGTGATCACCACGAAAGTGGGTGGCCTTATCTCCATCACGCGTGAGGTCATCAAGTTCGACCAAACCGGCAAGATGCTGCAGATTGCCGACCGCGTGGGCATGCGCGCCGCGCAAACCCGGCAGGAAAAAATCATGAAGGGCGTCATTGACTTTGATGGCGTTTCCTACAACAAGGGCCAGCTGTACAAAACCGACAACTCCAATAACAATTACATCAGCGGCGCGGATTCGGCCCTGGGCACCGCTGGCTGGCAAAAAATGTACAAAATCCTTGACACGCAAACGGACGAGCAGGGGAAACCCATCTGGGTGTTTGGCCGCAAGCCCATCTTGATGGTGCCGCCGAACTTGCGTTGGACGGGCTGGAAACTGCAGAACAACGAATACGGCGACCTCGGCACGGCGAACCTCGACAAAAACCCGGCCAAGGGCATGTTCGACCTCATGGTCAACCCGTATTACGCGTCGCCCAGCACCGCGGTGAAGTGGCATTACGGCGACTTCGCTGGCCAGTTCATCTGGGCGGAAGTGTGGCCGCTCGAAGTCATGAGCCGCACCACGCCCGACAACGAAGACAACTTCAAGCGCGACATCGTGCTGCAGGTGAAAGCGGACTACTTCGGCGGCATCGGTGCGATTGACACCAAATACGTGGTCGAAAGCAAGGGCCAGGCTTAATTCGCCAAAGGAGGCGTGTGATGAAAAATAAACGACCGCTTCTTCTGGCGGCGCTCTTGGCCACCGTGGCCTTCTTCGGCCACGTGTCGGGGGCGTTCAACCCGTACCAGCGCACGCGCATGAACGATGTGCGCGTGGACGACATCCGGGCGGTGGAACGCTCGTATGGTGATGCCGATGTGACGTCTGACATCACCTTGCCCACCGCCAGCGATGCGCTGTATCAGGACTTGTTGCCCGTTTACAACCCGACAGCTTCGACCATCGCAGCTGGTTCGGTGTTGATTTCTTCAAACGTGGCAGCGAACACTGGCGCGTATGTGCAGGTGGCACCGGCGACCATCGACCAAACAAACGTCATTGGCGTGGCCGCAGAGGCCATAGCGGCGACGTCCAAGGGGTTTATGGTGCCGCGCGGCGGGAAGTTTGCTCTGGCGCTGACAACGGGCACGATTGCCCGCGGCGATGTGCTCGTCACGAGCAACACGGTATCCGGGTCTGGCTATTTGGGTGTTGATAACACGCCCACCACCGGCGCCGACGTTGGCGTGGCTTTGCGGCCCAGCTCTGACGGAAATCTTCTTCTGATTCTATTGCGGTAAAGCGGGGGTGACACGATGCGCAAATTAATCCTCCGCATCGGTTTGATCGCGGGTTTGCTGTTCCTTCTGGGAGCAGCAGACCCGCGTTTTGCTTTTGCGGGCGTCCGTACCTACTTTGAAACATCGAGCGTTGTGGCCACCTCCACCGGCCCGACAGCGACGCAGTTGATCGCGGGCAGCAGCGGCACCGATGGCGACACCTGCATCACGTTCCTATGGGGTGGAACAGGCACCTTTCCAAACGGGGAGTTCCTGGCGCTGGACAGCGACAGCACGGTTTCCACTAACACCACCAGCGGCAATTTCCGCATGAGCGCCGGGCAAAGCACGGAAGACACGATTTGCTTTGAAAATTACACCGGCCCGATTTGGGGCATTGCTGGCGGCACCAACACGGTGCGCCCCGTCAACGTTTTGCGGCGGCGGTAAAAAACCATGGCCCACACAGAGGCCTATTACGAGAACCTGCTGACGACGATTGATGCGCAGATCACAACCATCGCCAGCAACCTGACAGGTCGCTTCACGGTGGGCCGCGTCACGTACGACGGGCCCAGCGCGCTCAAAGCGTTGCAGGACTTTCGGGAAAAAGTCATCGAGTGGATGACGCAAAAAATTCCACAGGAAAACGTGGAAACCATCGCTGCCGATTTCAGCCGCTTTGGCGTGGACGAAGCAACGTACGTAAACGAACCAAACTATTGAGGTGAACCATGCCGGCAATGCCTGTAGCGGCCATGCGGCTGCAAGTCAGCGGCCTGGTAACAGATAACGGTGCTTTAATGCGCCTGCGCCGCTTGAGCGCGGGCACCACCGCTGACGGCCGGCGCAGCGGGGCGTACGTGAGCGCGGCCACTTTCACGGGTTGGCTGCAGGTGTATGACGGCAACGCCCGCAATGCGGCGCCCGGGATTTTGGCGCAAGCCACGCACTATTTGATGACGCCGTATGGGTTTGCCGGCGTCTCTGAAAAAAGCGACCGCATCAAACCGGCCGCAGAGGTTTTCGAGTACGACGTGCTGGCGGACATGGTTTTGGACACGCACCACGAAATTTATTTACGCCGGGTGGAGCGCACATGAACTTAACCATGGAAGTCAAAGGCGCCGAGGAGCTGATTAAAAAGCTGCACGGCTACGGCGACACCACCGCGAAGCTGCTGGTGGATGTAATAACGGCCTCACAGGCGCAGGTTGTTTCAGACGCCAAACAGAATCACACGTTCCGCAACCGCACCTACAATTTGGAGCGCAGCATCCAGGTGGGTCGGGTGCTGGTGTCCAGGGATGAAATCACGGGCGAGGTGGTGGCCAATGCGCCCTACGCCAGCTTTGTGGAATACGGCACCAGCCGCGCGAAGGCGTACCCGTTCATGCGGCCCGCGATAAAACGGTTTCTACCGAGCTACACGCGGGCCATCAAGAACGTGCTGCACCTGGCCAAAAAAGGCGTGTTCTGATGTTGAGCGTGGCGGCGGCTTTGTACACGCGCATCAACGCGGACACCGGGCTGCAGGATTTGCTGGGCGGCACCGGGCGCATTTACCGCGCCGACCAAATGGTGATGCCCAAAAGCGGCGGGATGATCGGGTATCGGCAGCTGGCGGCGGTGCCGGGCAGCATCGATGGCGACGTGGCGCGGCAAAACGTGGAAACCTACGCGATCAGCGTGTTTTCCAACCGCCTGGATGAGATTGAGCGCCGGCTGATTTTGCTGCTGGACAATTACACGCACGCCGATGCGAGTGATGCCGGCCACATCGTTTCGGTGTGGGAAGGGCGCGGCCCGGAGCTGTTTGATGAAGACATGCAGGTGCCGCGCGCAGATGTGATGTTTCGGTTTTACGTGGTGCCCAAAGCGGTTGCACCCATTTAACGCAAGGAGGTTTCTATGCCAGGATACGCAGAGCCAAAACGGCTGCTTTTGGGCCTTGGAGAGCTTTATCTAAACGACGTTCCCGTGGGTGTGTTGAAGGGCAGCGTGGTGTTCACATACACGCCGACCTACGCCTACCAGCGGCCGGGAAACAGCATGTCCGACGTGAAGTCCGAACGCACCAGCGAAGAAATGACGCTGACGGCCAGCGTCTGCGACATCAAATTGCCCCAGCTGCGCAAAGCCATGGGCATCAACGAGGCGCTGGTTTCGGAATCCAGCACGCTGCGCAAGCAGGAAGTTTTGAAGCTGTCAGCCACGGCCGATATCAGCCTGGCCCAAACGCTGGTGGGGGGCACGCTGAAAGTTTGGAAGCTCGACCGTTCCACGCTGTACGTTTCCAGCACGGACTATTCCGCGACGACGACCACCATTGCGCGCAAATCGGGCGGCGCTTTGACGGCCGGCCAGTACGTGATCGTGGAGTACGACTTCGCAGATGCCGGCGCCAGCAAGCTGAAAGTGGGCGGCGAGCAAACCACGCCGAACACCTTTGAGCTGAACTTTGTGCACGTGGACAGCGCCGGCAAGATCACGGAAATCACCTTCTACAAGGCCGTTGTGAACACCGCGCTGACACTGGCGTTCAACCAAAAGCAGAGTGGCGACTTCACCGTGCAAAACTTCGCAGCCAAGGCGCTCGTGGATCTGACCAAGCCGGAAGGCCAGAACCTGGGCGAAATTGTCCGCGAAGACGACGCCCTCATCACGCCGTAAAAATTTAGTAGCTTCCGCGCGGCCCGCTTCACATAGAGGCCAATAAGACCAGGAGGCCAAGGCACATGCCAGAGCCCGAAGAAAACGTTGCCGCACCGTATGTTGATAGCACCCTCAAAGACATGGCCGCCGCGGGCCTGCGCGTGAGCCATTCCGCCCGCCGCGCTGTCGCCCCCACCTTAAGCGGTCTGAACAAAAGCGCCTTTGAAGGCTGGTCTGTTGAGTGGTATAAAAACGCCTTCCTGAATTTTCCGTTCATCGCACAGTCGTGGGGCATTTCGCATTTGCGCAACGCCGCCAAGAAAGTGCCGGCCGTGATTGTGGGCATCGGCCCCAGCCTGGATGACGAAGGCAATTTCGAGGCGCTCAAGAATTTGCGCGGGCGCGCGGTGCTGATCGCCACCGATGCCGCGTACCGGCCGCTGACAGCAAACGGCATCGTGCCCGACCTGGTCGTGAGCCTGGACGCCAGCGAAAACCAAAAGAGCCTTTTTGATGACACCCCCGCCGATGTGCCCCTGGTTATCCAAAGCTGCACCCACCCCCGCACCATCGAAGCGTGGAAGGGCCCCCTGATTTTTTACCACCAAATGGTTCACGACGCCGCGTTCTTCACGCAGGTGCTGCCGAGCGTCTTTTCGCACGTCGGCGGCTTAAACACGGGCGGCACGGTTGGAACGGCGTCCATCAGCCTGGCGGACGCCATGGGTTGCGACCCCATCATCACAATCGGCCTAGATTTGGCCTACAGCGAACGAAAAGGGGTTTGGCAGTACAGGTGCCGGGATTACCGCAAAACGTTCGTCAGCGGGCCAAATGAGTCGGTTTTTGGGGACGTTGTGCAGTGGGAGCCAACCGAAAACAAGACCCTGTACGACAACGCGCAACGTTTGAAAGGTTTAATCGAGCACGTGGTGGACGACAAGGTGCTCGGCAAAACCGCCTACAAGACAGACGCCGCGCTGGTGTTTTACTACAACGCGCTGGCGGAGCTGATCGGCCAGCAGCACCTGCCTGTCATTGACGCCAGCGGCGGCATGCTCAAACACGTGGCCCGCCAAATGCCGCTGGCCAAAGCCCTTGATTCTCAATGCACCCGCATGGTTTTCCCACTGGAAACGGCGCTCTACCATTTGGCGCTGATTGCCCCGCCGCACCCCGGCATCGAGATGGTGCGGTGAAACAAAAGCGGGCTTTGATGAAACGAATCGCCGGATTGGCGAGCCAGCTGCGCCGCGGCCCGAAACGATTGACGGTTTGGGAAAAGGCCATTCTGTGGGGCCAAATCCAGGGGCTGTGCTGGGCGGCCGGCGTCAAATTGGAGCAGGTGTAATGCACGGCACGGTGCAGGATTTTATCGAGGGGCTGAAAAGCAAAGTGCCGGAAATCTTTAAAGCGGGCCGCGTGCTGGAAGTGGGCAGCTACGACATCAACGGCACACCCCGCCAATTTTTTGACACACCGGTTTACATTGGCCTGGATTGGCGCGGCGGCCCCGGCGTTGATGTGGTGGGCGTGGCCCACGAGTGCCAGATGTGGGAAGACGGGTATTTCGACGTCATCGTTAGCACGTCCACAGCAGAACACGACCCGCATTGGGCCAAGACGATCATCAAAATGATTGATTTGCTTAAGGTTGGCGGCTCCATCATCTTCACCTGCGCTGGGCCGGGATTCCCGGTGCACGAGGTGTACACCGCCCCAGAAGGTTTTGGTGTTCCACGTGGAACATATTACGCGGGCCGGCGTGTCTGCGACATTTTGGCGGTGGCCGCCAAGGCCGGCCACTTCGAGCTGGTGCACGCGGCCAGCCACAACAACGAGCATGACACCTTCATTTTTTTGCACAAAAAACAGCCCCGCCGTGTTGAGAGGGCACAGGAGGCCACACCCCATGCTGATTGTACATGTCACCACGACTGACCCCGCTGGCAGCGTTATCAACTTCGTTAACGCCGTCAACCGCTACACGCCCCACTGCGCGCGCCTAATCACAACCATGAAAAACGATTACGACTTTCCAGGCGACATGGACATGATCGCAGACGCGGGCGAAGAGATTGAGGCGCTGCTGGTGCAGGCCGATGTTATCCACCTGCACAAAGTGCGCGCCGAAGAAATGTTGATTCCCGTCAAGCTGCCCAAAACCGGCGTGGACAAAGAATACCGGGTTTCTGACTTTATCACCGTGGGCGGCCGCACCAAGAAGGTGGTGCACCACATCCACGGCCACCCGTACGAGCGCCAGCACGTGCAGGAAAACGCCGCGCTGTACGACGGCATGGGCGCCACCGTGCTAGCAAG
>JRYC01002686.1_pt1 | contig 42545 bp, 60 predicted proteins | sample 235301 | NCBI WGS metagenome assembly JRYC01 (sample SAMN03074211, study PRJNA261470) | activated sludge metagenome | biome: Common Effluent Treatment Plant; feature: Wastewater; material: Activated sludge; isolation source: activated biomass of a common effluent treatment plant treating...
ATTATCGAAATGATAATCAAAAAGGAAGGAATCGGCAGCCCGAAACTTTCCGACACAGACCGGGAGTATTACCTCGCCCTGAAGAAAGCCAACGAGGAACGCCCTGGCGAGTGGATACCGATAGGCCAGGATGGCCTGCCAACCACCCAGGAGCAAGCGGAGGAAGAATGGCGAGAGCACTTGGGGCGGTTCACAACTCCGGACGGGAAACCTATTCTAACATCAAATACCTTAGCGATGACTAAAAAAGAGAAAATCCAGTTTTTAGAGGCTTCTGAGGCGAAGCCTGAGAACAGCAAAAAGACTTTGTGGAAAACCAACAGCCTTTGGCTGGCATGGTGGGCAATGGAGAACGATATGCACTGCAACGGGGGTTTCGGCCCTAAAGGATATTTTTGTTTCATTTGGGCGGACAAACCCTGGATCGAGGAAGCGGAGGTAAATTGCAGCTTCATACTCCCACGCCATACCTGGGAGTTCGCCAGGATCGAGGATAGAAGGAAGCAGTTCGACGATTTTTGCCTAAAGGAGGGCCATGTTATTTCCGGATACGATATTCTAGTTAACGACTGGGAAAAGCTTCTGAATGACATCATTAAGAAAAGGGCAGAATGGCCAACGGTTGACAAGCTTATACTGGTTGCCTCAGCCCTCCGGTTAATTCCTGCCTCATGGGCCGACAATATGCGGAAGCGGATCGGGCAAAATATGTAAACCCTTAAACAATTCTAGCGATGTTCGGAACTCAATTTTACCCAACCCCTCCGGAAGTGGCGGAGCTAATGATCTCCCCATACCTTGAAAAAATAAAGAAAGGGGCAATGATCCTGGAGCCAAGTGCCGGGAGCGGCGCGATACTTGACCATATCCAAACTATGTGGGAGGAAGATACGGTAAGGCGGGCCAGGGAAAGGTTCGGCGACGATGACGCGAACGCCATCCGGTATTACTCCAGGCGAGAGTACAAAATAAAGGCCTATTGTATAGAGCCGGACGCGGAGCTTCAGCAAATACTTATAGGCAAGGGCTACAGGGTTATCGGCGAAGACTTCCTCCAGTACCGGGGCCACTACTCCTTCGACCTCGTCCTTATGAACCCACCCTTCGCCAATGGCGATAAACACCTACTCAAAGCCTGGGATATTATCGACGAGGGCGACATTTGCTGCCTGCTCAACCGGGAAACCCTCGACAACCCCTATACGGAGGCCAGGCAGCTTTTGCGCAGGATCATTGACGAGAACGGAACTATTATGTACCTGGGGCAATGCTTCAAAGAGTCCCGGAATGCTACCGACGTAGATGTTGTAATGGTTCGGCTCATGAAACTTTCCGAGAGGAAGCGTTTCGAGTTCAAATGGGATAGGCCACGGGAGCGGGATTTCGAGGAAGTGGATTTCAACAACCAGGTGGCGAAGGCCGATTATTTGCAGGCCCTCGAAGGGTCATTCAACGGCACCATTGCCGCCCTAGAGGAATACATCAAGGCAAAGGAAAAGCTGCATACTTTTGCCTCTACGTTCTGCGGGACTTACAAAGGGGTGGGCAACGCCCTGGAGGTTGCTTACAAGAACGGAAAAACCAAAAAGGAGGTATTTAACCTCTTCATCGACGCATTCAAAATGCAGGCCTGGGAGCACGTTTTCCGCAAAACAAAGCTTTCCCAGGTTGTAACCAGCGGGGTGAAGGAAGATTGGGAGAAAAACAGCAAGGTGCAGGGAATGCTCGAATTTACCGCCGAAAACATGGAGGCTCTTTTCGACATCCTGTTCCTCAATAGGCAGGAAATAATGGAACGTTGCCTCGTTGAGGTATTCGACCGGATGACTAGCTATGACGAAAAGAACAAAATCCATTGGGAGGGCTGGAAAACAAACAGCGCCTATAAGGTGAACCGGAAGGCCATTATGCCCTACTATGTCAACCTGGACTGTAACAGCCGCTTTGAGGTCAACTGGCGGAAGCGGGAAACCCTGGACGACATTGATAAGGTAATGTGCATGCTGGCCGGGAAGAAATTCGAGAACATCCTGACAATGGAAACGGCGTTGAAAGATAAGTTTAAGGAGCTGGGGCCTATTGCCGTTGGCCAGCGGTTTGACAATACCGCCGAGAGCGAATTCTTTCGGATGAAGTTCTGGAAAAAAGGAACATTTCACATCGAGTTCCTGAGCGAGGAACTTTGGGCGAGGTTCAACCAAACGGCGGCGAAAGGCAAGAACTGGCTGCCAGGATAACATTTAACTTTCAAAACCAAGAACATGATCAGTAAGTTAGAAGATTTCAGCCCTATGCCATACGGGAAATATCAGGGCAAAGCAATGGAGGATGTGCCAGCCAGTTATTTGATCTGGCTATATGACAACGGGAGGGCAAGCCCAGCAGTAAAAAAGTACATCGAGGACAATATGGACGTATTGCAAAAGGAAATCAAGGAGCGAGGGAGGGGATAAAAAGCCCTTCCCGGTTGCAATCCGGGAAGGGCCGAATCTAAGAATGATTAACGATTCTTAGCGATGTACTGCAAAGATACGGGCTGTTTTAACACAATCAAAGCCCGAACTTAATTTGATTATGTTGTAAAATACGCTATCTTTATTGCAAAGATTCCCCGTTCGCCGGGAACAGGCTTTTTTCATGCTATTTAACTGGGTTTTAGGTGTTAATCATGGAGGGGGCTTCGGCCCCCTTTCCTTTCGCTAAGTGTTAAAGTTTGTTGTTTTTTGTCTGTTTTACAAATTTTAACATTTGAGGTATTGTTTATTAAGTCAGAACTTTATAAATTTGTTGCATTGATTAACGGTTGAACAAAACCTCTAGCGATGACAAAGTTTCAGATCAACGCCAGCCGCAGGCAGTACATTACCTTCTCCCAGCTTATGGCAATGGCCAACAAAGACGCCAGTGCTATGCTGAAGAAAAACCGCAAAATTGTCCAGATGGCCCAGGAGCGCCAAAAGCAGTACCCTAACGTTACGATCCTGATCCCCAGCAAGCTTACATGGGGGGAATGCCTCAGCAGGGCAATGAAGCAGCTTTATTCCGAAAGCTACGTTGTGGCACAACTTGACAGGGACATGGTAATTCACAACACGTTTTACCGCAGTTGGGAAGAACCAGGCGCAGATGAAATGCAGCGGTGGGAAGCGCAAAGATACCGCCGGAGCTATACCGGAGATTGAAACGATAACCGGGGCTTCGGCCCCACAAATTTTCTTAGCGATGTACAAACACCAAGTAAATTCTTCAGAGATACTACAATCCTACAATGCCATGATCCAGGCGATAGCCAAGCAGGTAGCCGCCAGCATGGTATCGGTAGATGCCAGCTACGGGGTAAACACCAACTGGCAGGCCCCTGAATATTTCCAGGCCAAAAGAGCAGACAAGTTGTTCCGCCGGATGATTGCTGCAACTGGAGCAGTACACCCGAGGACAGCCGTTTTAATGGGGTATCACTTCGAGGCCGCAATAAAGCGGGAGGTGACAAGCCTGGCAAAGGCTCGCCTTGCCGAAATGCGCCAGAAGCTTGCAGAGTGGTGGCAAAAACTCCATGCCGAAAGATTGCCCACCTACACAACCACACAACAATGAGGAACGGAAAACAACAGAAAACCTCCAGACAAATGGCTTGGGAGAACACTTGGAGGCTCTATGCCCTTGACAAGGTTGTCGGCATCCGGGATAAGTTTTACTTTCGATGGACAATCGCAGGCGATGGATTCTATGGCATTTTAGAGGACGGGCTTGAGCTTGGCCTATACGACAGGCTCGCGGGCAATTCCAGGAGGTGGAGGGCATACGATCCGGATTATGTGATCGGTTACGCTGGCGGCGGCTGCTGGTACGTTTACCACTTTTACGCCACACCGTCCAATACCTGCGGGCATGACGACCATGAGGTACATATCGGCGACTTCCCCAGCTTTGAGCTTGCTTTCTTCGCCCTCATTGGCTACCTGGGGAAGCTGGCCGCAGATAACGTAGCAGAACTGAGGCATGAAAGGCGGATGGACGCTATTATCGCAAAAGTAGAAACGGCCAGCCATGAGTGAGATCAACACTATACAGATTGCTCAGGAGCTTGCAAAGCAAATCGGGCCTTGCCCTGGGCGCGAGGAAATTATAGCAGAAGTGCTGCGCAGGGTGGCGGTTGCCGGGTTTTATGCCGGGTACTATCAGGCAATGGGGCATTATGCAAATGAGGCATATGATGATATAATGCCCGAGCCAAACCCGGAAAAAGCAATTAAGTAAATAGCTATTTTTTCACTAAATACCATTGCAATGAGTTTCAAAACAATCCTTAGCAGTGTGCCAAAGGAAAACATCGCCAGTTATCTTGAAGATAACGCCGATGGAATCCAGGAGGGATACACCCACACCCGCCGATTGACGGAGGAAGAACTGCAAGCCCTTGCTGACGAAATGGGCGAGAACGCCGTCCAGTTGATGATCCTGGAGGAAAGGAAACGCGATTTCCTGGAGGCGCTGAAGCTGGAAACGCAGCCGCTACAGGGCCGGAACAAAGAAATCACAATGAGCATCCGAGCTAAAACGCAGGAAGTCACCGGCACAGTATACGAGTTCCGCGATCACGAAAACGGAGTGGTTGAAACCTTCGGCGCGGACGGCGAGTTCCTGGCTTCCCGGAGGATGCGCCCTGACGAGGGGCAAGGCACCATTTACTCGATGCGCCGCCGATCTGGAACGTTTGACTAATAACATTATTCAACCATTAAATCATCTTAGCGATGGAACAAAAGGATTTCACAATTGTAGTTGACCCCGAACAAAGGGAGTTGATAATCCGCCAGGGAGAGGCGGCTGAGGTTTTTCCACGGGTTGGAGTGCATCATGTCGGCGAGATCGGCAACCCGGTTGAGTATGCCAGTAAGCGCATGCCCGTGCCAAAATCTACATACGTTGTAGTCAACAGGGACAAAGGCATCGTATCCCTTGTTTGCCAGGAAAACATGCCTCCAGATCAGTGTGACAAAATCGCCGGAACGATAACCCTGGACAAGTGGTTTAAAGAGTTCCGCATCAACACCAATCATCCCTGGGACGCCAACGACCTGGCGAAGCTTTTCAAGCGCCGGAGGAAATACTTCCCGAAGGCCGCCGAAAACCTGGAACTGGTGAAGGCTCTGAGCAACTTCAAAGCCGCCATTGAAACCAACCTGGAGAAGATCGACGACAAGACGGCGCGTCGATTCAAAACCGCTGTCGAAAAAACAGTGAATAGCGGCTTGCCGCAAAGCTTCACGCTAAAAATGCCGGTTATTAAAGGCGAGCCGGAAGTGGAGTTTACCGTTGACATTATCCTGGAGGCTGGCGACGGGCGCGTTTCGATCTTCCTGGACAGTATCGAAGCGGAGGAATTTGCAGATGAGATCAAGAATGCCGCCATAGAAAAACAATTGGAGTACCTTCGGGCGCACTACGTTGTTTTTGAAGAATAACGTTTTACGCCATTGTTTTAGGGCCGGGGCTGGCGTTCCTGCTCCGGTTTTCTTGATTATTTTACAAGGTTTTAGCGGCTTTAACACTTCGGGTATTGTTTTTTAATCCAGAAGTTTATATTTTGCGCTAAAGAAATAAGCTGGGGCGGACGACCGGGAAGCCCGAAAAACTACGTAGACCCGTGACAGCCCGGAGAGACGGGCATAAAATAAAGGTCGGAGGTAGGCTTAGAAGCAGCCATCCAATAATGAGTGACCGAGTGCGTTTATGCGGTGATGCCCACCGCAAAAGAAGTAAGGCTATCCTAAGTAGCTGAGGCATCGGCAGACGGCAATGGCGTCTATGCAAGCTGCGGGGTTTCGGCTCCGCCAGAAGGTCTTTGGCGTAACAGCACACCGATCTTTATTTTAATATGGGAAGTCGCCCTAGTGGGCGTACTTGCGAAAAGAAACCCGCTATCTATCGCAAGGACAAAAAGCCGAATTTGCTGCAATACGGGGCGGCTAGTAGGCTGGGCGGTTCAAATCCGCTGCTTCCTGCAACCCACCAGAAGCAGAGCGTTACGGCAGCCGGACGGCGAGTAGTCCAGCCGCCAATCATGGAATCACAAAACCACTTATAATGAAGAAACTGATCCTATCCGCAGCCGTTCTGTTTTCCGCCTATGCTGTAGCCATCGCTCAGGTTTCCGTCGAAGGCGTGGACATCAACGCCCTGGGCATAAAATACTGCGAGTTAAGAGGCTACAACACGTCCACAATGAGCCAAAAAGTGTCCGTTGTGATAGACTACGGGCAGGAGTTCAAAGCCTTCAAACCACAAGTGATAAGGGGCGAGGATGGAAAACCAATGGTTTTCAACACCATGATCGACGCCTTGAACTTCATGGATCGTAACGGATGGGAATACCTAAACGGCTATATCGCAGCATCAGGGAGCAGCAGCGTTTATAATTACCTGCTGAAAAGAAAGGAGGAAGGAGGCCGTATTGGGGAATATCAAAAACTTAAATATTGATAGCAATGAATAAGACAATTCAAAAAACCTCCGTTTTGGAGATCATCCGGGAGAACCGTCTGGAACTTCTGCACATCTTTAGCCTCGGCCTTAGGGCTGACGGGCAGGCTATGTCAGACGGGGAGGTGCAGCGGAGGTATAATTCTCTATGCTCGTATATCAGCCAGACGCAACAGCCTGGGAAGAAACGCGAGGCGATCCTTCGGAAAGGGCTGCAAATTTATACTGAGAACCTAATGGCTGAAATCTGGCGGCTCCACCTGGAGGACGCCCAGGTTGCGGCTGAAAGCAGCAATTGATATGGGGAGGGCTTTTCAATTTGGGATGATAGCGTTTTTTGCTGCTGTGGCTCATTACTACCTGTATATTACCGTATACCATTTTAACCTATTCTTTTTTATCCTTTACGCCTGTTTGGGCGGCGGCATTGGCTACCTATTCCACCTGCATGAGGAACGAGTGTATGAAATCGAAACCTGGGAGGAATCCCATTTGATCGACAAAAAATAATAGAAAGGATGATAATTACGCTAAAAATCGAACTTGCCCCGGAGGAACAATCCGGGTGGGAATTAATGAGGGAACTCAATTACCAAGTATGGAAGGCAGCCAACCGGATTGTAACGGAGCAGTTTTTCAATGATAGGGCAGTGCAGAAAATCCAGGAAGCGAACCCGGAGGCATCTGCCGATGAACTCAAGGAGCTGTATAGCCAGTTCTTTGGATGCTCGGTTAGGCACACCTCCTACCTCATCACCCGAAAAGAATTTCCGGACATCCCCTCCACAACAGCCACCGCCCTAAACTCCGAGGTTATGAGCATGTATAAATTCGATAAACCTGAAGTATACCGGGGTCAGCGCTCGATCAGAAACTACCGCATGGGTCTGCCTATTCCCTTTCAGGCGGCTAATGTCCGAATGGACGAGGCGGGCCTGAAGTTCATGAAGCGGCGTTTTAACTTTAGGTACGGCCGGGATAGGAGCAACAACCGGGCGGTTGTTGAACGAATATTGAGCGGAGAGTATAAATTTTGTGACAGCAAATTCCAGGTAAAGGGCAAAAAGCTGTTCTTTTTACTCGCCGTCAATATCCCCGATGAAAAGCCCCCGCTCGACCCCGAGAAAATTGTAGGCGTTGACCTGGGGATTAAAGTTCCGGCTTATCTGGGGGTGAACACCAGCCCGGCTCGCCTGGCTATCGGCAGCGCCGAAGATTTCCTGTCCGTCCGCCTCCGGCTTCAAGCCCAGCGCCGGGAGCTTCAGAAAAACCTGAAGTATACTGAAGGGGGAAAGGGGAGAAAAAGCAAGCTGAAGCGGCTGGATAAACTGGAAAGGAGAGAGCGGAACATGGTAAAGACCATGAATCATCGGATTAGCAAAGACGTTATTGATTTTGCTTTGAGGCAAAACGCCGCTTTCATTCATATAGAGGATTTAGCCGGATTCGGCGGTGACGAGAAAAAAGATTTCTTCCTTAGGAACTGGAGTTATTTTGAGCTTCAGCAAATGATTGATTATAAGGCAAAGCGGGTGGGCATAGAAGTCAGGAAAGTTGAAGCCTCATTCACCTCCCTGGATTGCGCCCACTGCGCCAAAGAGGGAGAATACGACCCGAATAAGGCCGTTTTTCGATGCACTAACGCTGAATGCCAACATGAGGGGCAGAGCGTCCACGGCGATTACAACGCCGCGCTAAATATCGCTCGATCCACTAGGTTTGTCGGAAAGAAATAAATATATTTGCAAGTATTACAAGGGGGCGGTTCGACGTCCCAAGGCGGAGGGCGATGGCCACTCCGTAAGCACTTTCCAAAGTACCACTTGACATATTAAAGGTTTTACCCCTTCGAGTGGTAGTTTCAGCGAAGGTAGCACTCGAACTCCAGGAGCTTCTTAGCCGCCATATCATCCGGAACAACTTCGAGTGGTAGTTTCAGCGAAGGTAGCACTCGAACGACAAGTGTCCGGCTACAAAGGAAAGATCGAACCTCCGGAGTTTACGCCCAGCAATCGAACAGGCAATTATTGTGGATCACCGAAACAACCACGCCAGCGCCTTCCTCCCCGCCTCAGTAGTCCATAGGAGGATCAATAAATAGGGCGATTAGGAATATCAACGCTATTTTGAGCAGCGCCGCCCCGTAGTCCAGATAGCGGGCGATATTTTCCCACCTTCCCGGCTTCTGTGTGTTTTCTGGCGTTTCTTCCATCAGACTACAATTAAGCCCTCCGCTCCGGCGAACGCCTGCTCTATCCTCACCAAAATGGTTTGCTCCACCTTGTTCCCCAGGATTGTTATTATTGCATTCTGGCTTTCCTCCATTGTGCGGGTGATAAACCCCGTCCTGGCGCTCCCTGTGTCCCGGCTGAACCTCCCGCTTGCCCTGGTGGGCATTCCCTCCCGCTTGTGCTTGTGCGCTGTGGCAAAGGCGGCCCGCAGCACCTCCCGTTCCGGAACGCCCCGCTTGCGGAAGAAGTCGGCAAGGGCTTGAATGTATTTGCTGACGCCGCCCCGTCCCGACCTCCCTGAGAATGGTATTCTATCCCTCGATACGCCCCGCTCCAGGAACTGCGAATAAAACTCCATTTCAATCTCGCCAACGCCAACGCCGTTCTTTACGTCCACTGTAAATTCCATTGTGCGGATGGCCTTGCCCGTCAGGCGGTGGCCCTGCTTCTCCAGGCGTTCCCGGAGCTGCCTCTGAAGGTATTGCATCACCTCCGTGAGCGCGTCACTCAATATTTGTTCCTCATTCATTGGCCTACCGTTGTACGCAGCAATTCAGCGCTGTGAAGGACGGCGCAACGGCTGACGGGCTGCAAAGGCTCTCGCAGTTTCTGAAAGTGAGCGTTGCCCCGCAAAGCTTATGCGTGGTGAAGTCGTCCACGTAGTCTACGGCAATAGACTGGTTTTGGGCCTCGAACCGCTTCCTCCAGGTTTGCGTTTTGGCGTTGTCTATGGTATAGTTTAGAATCTCTCCCTCTTCTTCGAGAAATTCTAACTCCTGTTCCAGATACCAACTTCCTGAAACATCCTCGTCAGTCATGGCGAACACTGCCGAAGATTGAACCTGCCTCATGATGTAGACCAAGTGCGCCAGGGTTTCCTGCTCGATCTCCTGGACACTCAGGGCTTTTGCCCTTGCGGCGATGGTATTGTCCAGGTGTTCGATATTGGGGTATAGGCAGGCAAGTTGGATGCTGTAGCAGAACGTAGACCGCCCCAAAAAACTGCCCTCGATATTGCCTGGCAGTTCGATGGCGAACACCGCCGGAAAATCGTATTCAATTGAATTTGAGTTATATCCTTGAGCCTCCCACCGGCGGGAATAGAAATAGGGCTTGAACCGGTCAACAACCGACTTGCCCAGGGCTTCGCCGTTGATCTCAGAACGGCTGCGGACGACGGCGAAGGTTTGTAGCTGCTTATGCCTTTCCTCGCTGAACGGGTGGGATGCAACGGCGAGTGACATAATTCGGAAGAGGTCGTTTTTTGTCATGGCTTTCTCGTTTACCTGTATTTGTGGCCCCTTAAAATTAAATAAACTCCGTCACCTTCTCTCTCTCTGACCTCATTAATTGATATTTTTTCCATGTACCTCAATTCCGCTATCCGCAGGCGTTCACAGAATACGCTATCCGGAAGGCACTCCGACTTCAATTGCCTGACCTGGTGCTTCCGGTGCATTTTCAGCATATACCGCATGCCGATATGAGTTTTGGCGAAGGTGCCGCGCAAATCCTTGCACGGGCAGCAAGACATCGCCAGGGCGGCCAGGATGATTGTAATTGTCAGCTTCATGTGTTCATTGCGTTCTGAAGGCTCAACTCTGCTAGGGCGTCCTCAAACGGCGCTCTCCTGACGCTCTGGTGCATCGTTGGGGCAAGGCCGCCGAAGGAGCCAGCCTCATAGAGCCGCCCGTAAATGTACCGGTAGCCTACCCTCTGCGCCGCCGCCTGGTTTGCTGCCTCGTATTCTTTCCAGGCGTCGCCTTTTTTGAGGGTGAGGGGCGGGCGAAAGAACCATTTATAGCGTGGGTTATCTTCGAGGCTCCTGCGGTATTCAAAAAAAAATCGCGCACGTTCAGGGCTGTTTCCATGTCCACGTCCTGGAAGTGGACAACTCGCTCGCTTATCCAGCGCTGTATTTCCTTTTCGTTGTCAGGGAATGCTTGCCCTTCCTCCAGGGCGAGGCAGGCAATGAGGGTGATAATGGTAGTGAACAGGAACTTGTTGCCGGGGTCGTTGCCCTTTGCCATTTCGTATATGCGGAGGGCCTCCATTGCCTCGATGCCCTGGGCAACCGACAGGCTTTCAAACCTGACCTGGTGCGTTATGGCGTCACGGTAGGCGCTTTTGAGGCAGTAGGCTTTCCCCTTGTACGCGAAATGGTACGCGCCATCCGTATGGGCGTGTTTCTGATAGCTCCCGACGGTGCGCCAGATGTTGGCATACAGGGTGAAAACCGTCTGCTCTACCTTGTCCAGTTCCTCGGAGAAGCCTTTGGCGTCCTCCCCAAAAAACTGCCGGGCATGTTCGATGTAGTCGCCCAGGGCCGCCTCCAGTACGTCGTCAACGCCAGTGAACGCCTGGACAATCCGGGCAACGTGGCGGATGTAGCCTGCTACGAAAGCCGGGTCGGTTACGCTCTTGCCTTCCTGCTCCTTCATCCACTTGTCTTTAGCCTGATAGGCGTCCTCAAAGCGCACGTATTGCTTATATGAAACCTCTTTGGCCTCTGTGGGGAATGGGAAGGTGGCCAGCGCCGTCCCGTCCGCCCTGGATAGCGCGACTTCGATCATTGCAGTTCTTTAAGGGCCTCTTTGAATGCGGAAACCGCCGTTTCTGAACTGGCGTTCCTGGAAACCTTCGCCTGCATGACGCCGGCGAGGTATTCCTTCAATTCCTTCAACGTGCCAAACAGGGCGATAACGTCATCGGCTGACATTGCCATAAGCTTGGCAACGGAGTAAGCTTTCGGCCCGTCAGGTGAGGGAACGAGAAATTCCCCCTCCGCAGCATTGCTTTTTTTTTGCGGTGCTGCCTTCAAGGCATGGAAGTCATCTCCGGGGCTGTCAAACGCGGCGGCCCTGCTCTTGGGGGCTGGTTGCTCCGCCGTGGATCTGGCGTCAGCCAGGTCGCCCGTGCCTGGGTAAACCCATGTCTTTGCCTCGTTATAGGCGGCGAGATTAGGATCGCGCTCCTGGCTGCCGAACCGGGCTGGGTTCATTACCTCGGCAATGCGGCGGGCCTCAGTCGGGAACATGCGCCGCATAAGGGCCGAAATGTCACGCGCAAAGTGGTTTTGCTGGTTTTGTTGTAGTTCCCGGAGGACATCGAACAGTTTCTCTTGGATGGAATCATTTTTCATTTCCAAATGATCGTTTAGGCCAATGTAGGAATCTGGCCGTGTTATAGAAAATATTTGCAAGCTGGCCGCTTATTTTGAAGCGGTGCTGGTTTTGCCGTATTGATTGATAGATGCAGCCAGTTTCGTGCCGCTCTCCTGCCGCCTTCCAGTCCATGAACATTTCCAGGATGTCGAAAAGGTTCATGTCGTCCACCCCTTGCGGGTAATACTCCGGGTGGTGCGGGTTCTGGCTATAATGATGATCCAAGGCCGGCCCTAACTCCCGGATAAACTCAAAGTACCTTTCAGAGCCGTATTCTGTGTCCCTCAATAGTGGTGTAAGGCGGTCAAAGTGGGCCTTTTCCACCTCAGACAATTTGCTCTTGTCATGGATCGCCGCTCTATTCAGGAGTTCAGCCGCTGCGTGTATCAATAGCTCGTTTACCCGGCGGATATGTTTTAGCGTTTCGGCTTCGCTGTCGTAAGGAACGTTGACGATGGGCAATTTGCTCCACATATCCTCCAGGTAGCCGCCATCTGGCAGCGCCGGTATCATCAAGTCGAAAAACTGATCCTTCGTGAATAGGGCTTGCTCTTTGTCAAAATACCTCAATTCCATTGCTATGCTCTTTTTTCTGCCGGGCTTTCATCCCGTGTGGCCATGAAATCTTCCTTTGCTGCTTCCTTCAGCCCTTCGATGCTGAATAGCGCATCCTGCGGCACGAAATACGCCGGGCGGCCGCCTTGCGGATCCTCCCAATACCGCTGCCGCTTTGCGTCGTACCTGGACACAGCCCCGGCGATGGTGATGTCTGGCAGGGAATCCAGGATAACGAGGACAAAGAAATCGGCGTCGTCCTCCGGGTGGATGATCAGCCGGTGCGCAGGGCTGTCCACTGCCCTGACCTCGATGCTGAAGCCGCCAAATGAAATATCAGGCAGGCCGGTGACACCGACATTTTGCTCCCAATGTGTTGAGAGGTACTTCGCCACTGCAAACTCGCCTATGGCCCCCATTTGGTGCGTCAGCCAGTGGTTTGACCGTTCGCTGCCGTTCGTTTCCTTCATGGATTGCCGGATAGCGGCCCAATGCCTGGCAAGGCCGACGCTGGAGGCATAGGACAGCTCGAAGTAGGTCAGTTGTATTTTCTCTGGCTTGTTCATTGCTTTGGTTACACCCCCGCCGCCCTCCTGGGCTTCGGCTTGGGCATTAGTTCAACATATTGGCGCATCAAAACTATGTCCGCATATTCCGGGGAACGCCCCAGGTCGCGCTTCACGTCCTCTTTTTTCTTCAGGCGCAGCTTCCCGCCCTTGTCCATGTCCCTGCCCCGGATAGCCGCGTTCAAGTCCTCAACCAGCATTTCACTTTCGTGTTGTGCCGGGCGGGGCAGGGCGCTTTCCGGTATGTACATTTTCCTGGCGTTGATAACCTTCGCTACCTCGTAGCTGCATTGCGCTTTCAGGTTTTCGTAGTTCTCCGGGCGGCCCCGGCGCTTGAAAGGAGCCGCGCCGCCGTGGAAGGCTTTCGCGGCAGGGATGAACCCGCCACGGCTCCCGATAAACCCGCCCACGCCGTCGGAATCGTAGACGACGCGGGAGCTAAAAACGGCATGCTCCGCCATCAGCTTTCGGATCAGATCAACAATCTGCTTGCCGCCCGATTTCTCCATCACTACGATCTCGACACAAACCCACCCGTACCAAACCGACACCATAAACCTGTCTGATCCCTGGAGAGCTATATCGGCAATGATATATCGGTTTTCCATGTCAAGCTGGACATGGGCGTTGGTGGACAGGTCCAGCAGGGCGTCATATTCGACCAAGATGGACGGGTCGGTGTCGTACTCGAAGTTTCCGAGTATTTGCCGCTGGTATTCTATCTCAGACATATCGCCCGAGGCATAGTCTACCAGCTTTTCCTGCACCCACCGTTGCGCCTCCGCGCCGGGGTTGTCCGCCGGGAGCGCTCGGACAAACTTCCTGTTGTCTGTTTCCACCCCGGCTTTCCAGGGCTTGTAATACCGCCGGTAGACGTGCGTATGCGCCGGGTTGAAGCTTTCCAGCACTTTGCCTTTCAGGTTGTACTTCAGGTTCTGGTGCGTCCCGACGCGCTCCCCGATCTTCTCAACCACGCGGGCGTCCACCTGCTCCGATTGGTCGATGAAAGCCTTTGTTACTTCCATAGAGCCGAGGCGGGTAATGTCAGGGTCGGACGGCTCGAACCTGGCGTCGAACAGGATGATCTCGCTGCCAGTTTCCAGAAACTTCACCTCGTGGCGCTGCTGGTTGTGAGTGAAGTCCACGTCTTTCTTTATGTCAAAATTGGCAAACAGCCTCATCATCGTTTTCCAGGTCGTTTGCCACATATTTATTAGCTCCTTTCGAGCTAACAGGTATCTCGTGCCGGGATAGGCGTAACATTCGAGCAAGATGGCCAGGTCTCCGAGGACGGTTTTCCCGCCCCTTGCGGATCCTCCGTACCCTATATACTTCGCTTTTCCGTCGTTGAAGTATTCGAGGGCCTGAATTTGCTTTGGGTGGAGCCTTACAACTTCGTCTGCCTGCAAGTCCTTATAAGCTATCAAGTCATACCTTCCGCGCTTGTATAGGTCGGCGTTCTTCCTAAGCAGGTCATTTGCCATCTCCCGTTTTTGCCTTCATCGCCTTTGCGGTAAGGAGGGTAAGCTGCCCTAATTCGTCATCCGTCAGGTTGCTGTAATCGGGCTGGCCAACCGGTTGCCCGCCGGAGGTGATGTCTTTTTTGTCCGACTGCCCCAGCCTGTTCTTGCCCAGCCAGATCAGCATGCCCCTGTCCCTGTCTTTAATTGCGACATCGAACTGCGTTACCTTTATTATCATGTTCCCGGATGCCCTTTTTTCTGCCAAATAGTCCGCAAAACCCATTTTATTTTCCCGTTCGCAGGCCCTATAAAGGGTATCTGGATGTATGCCAAGCGCCGCAGCAACCTCCGTGCCGTCGCAACCAGCTTCCAGCATCCGGGAAACTTTGTTCCAGTGTATGTTGATTTTTTTGCGGCCCATAGGCTAGTTTATTCACTTTCTCAGGACTGCTTTACTGTTTTCCTGTATTCTTCCTTTATTATTCTAGGTACGCAGTTCTTCCATTTTATTTTATGGTGAAGCCTTTTGTGGATGTTCCCCATAGGGGCGACACGGACACAAGACGGCATCATCATAACAGTGGTAAAGGATTTTACGTAAGTTCCATAAGATAAGTACATATCTGTAATGCCGCCGGATTGTGACTGCGTAGGCTTTTGCTTTAGCATGACAAAAAAGACAGTAAAAAAAACATCTCCCCTGCTTCCTAATGTAGTATAAGTATTTACATCTTCATTCATTGCTCCAACAAACCTGAACGGCCTTTCAGTGGAGCAAATAAAAGAGTTCATGCATTTTCTTTTCAGAGGGTATTGAGCCAAATCAGACTGGCTTCCGCCAACCCAATCACCACCCTGAGACATTGCAATGCTTTTTGCAGATGTTTTTTTATAAAACTTCAGAATGCTGTAAAAAACATGATCTAACTTTGTAAGAACACTAACCTTTCCTATTGGATATTGCTTTTTTTGGTTTATTCTGAACTCAAAACCAATATAATCATCATCCAACTGCATAAAGTAGGTAACTCCTATTTGCCTGGCAATATCAAAACAAGCGTTCCGGGCATGCGTAATAGTCCTGCGTTCATCAAAATTATTGCCTTCATCTACCTGGTCGGCATAACCTTTTTTATCAAACATGAAAACCTTGTCCCTCCCAAACCTTTTATAATATGCTTCTGCTGCTTCATCCTCGTTATCAATAACGAAGTAAACAGGACCGGTGTACCCCTGATGCTTTAGCGTTTTCAATGTTATCACATTGTCAGGCCGACCGTGCGTTAGGATGAATACAGCAAAATCTTTATTCTTCATCGCCATACTCTTGTCCGTATAGGTTCGCAATCTCTTCCCTTAGTTCTATATATCCATGCTCAATGGCTTTATCGAAGTCGATGATTACAAGGGCGGAGCTTTCCATTAATAATTGACATTCCTCGGAAGCGTGAGCGTAAAAGTCAGCAATATTCTCGTAGTGAAAAACAATGTGCCTGCTTGCAGCTACTTTTAAAAATCCCTTTTCGCTATCCGGAAGCGAAGAGTTGTCTATCTCTGCAACAAGGTTAGAATACTTATCTGAATTATAGAGTGCTTCAATCTCTGGCTTTTCATTCTTGGGTTCGTAGGTAGGGGCTTTAACATTGCTGCTGTAAGGGTTTTTACTTTCCTCCGCTCCTGCTTCTTCCATCCAATCCTCCGGCACGTCCAGCCCCCAATTAACCAGCCCCTCCGCGTCATAATCCACCCGTAAGACATCCCAATCCCACTCGCCGAACCCCACGTTATCCTTGATGACAAACTCCCTTAGCTCGCCGTCAGTGAAGTCCTCCGCGTATTTCACGCACCAATCCGGCAGGCTCTTGCCGTCCCGTACCTCCTTCCAAAATTCCAGGTTGGCCGCTATCCTTTCATCCTGCCCCGTGATTTCCTGCTGCGCTGCTTCGATTTCCTCCCAGGGCATTTCTACAATCCGCTGAATGGCTTTCAGGCGCATGTTCCCGCCCTGGGTAATCGGTTTGCCCTTCTTCCCTGCTACTACGATCTCCCGGAGCTGTAACATTTTCGGGAAAACAAGCAGGGAGCGCACAAGGGCATCCAGTTTGCCGGCCATGTCGTGGATGCGCGGGTTTGCCGGGTTGGGTTTTATGTCTGTGATCTTGATCGGCATATCGGCTGGAGGTTAAAACAGGTCGACAATACCAAAATAAGCAAGCGCCCAGGTGGACGCCATGCCAAGAACGAAGCCCAGGAAGGCCCCGAGAAGAAATTCACCCCAATTTTTCATGTCCATAGGATTTAGCGCCGCCTTGCCCACCATGCGACAATGAGCCAGGTTGCGACAACCAGGGCAGCTATGCCTACGGCAGCGCCCAGGATGAAAAAAATTAAAAACTTCCACATATCCGCTTATTTATCCGCCGGGCGGGGGCTTCCGGCATCACGGAAAGTCAAATAAGCGATGACAGGATCAGCGCCAGGATTCCTCCTGCTGCCAATTTCCAAATCAGCGCATCGCTTTTTTTCTGCCTCTCTTGCAAAAAATACAATACGATTTCCATTATATTGGATTTCTTACAACAAATCTACTGAAAAAATGTGATAAATACTATATCCATAACTTTTTCAAGATATTTTGCACAATAGTTTGTGTGATTTACAAACTTTAACACTTTGCCTATTGTTTCTTAAGTCAGAACTTTATAAATTTGTCTTATTGATTAACAGTTAACAAAAACCTCTAGCGATGAAAAAACGGGACATTTTAGATGAAATAATATCCACCATGAACGCTATGGTAGAAGTGGAAAAACAAGAGGCTGTGAAGGCTTTCCTGGCACTGGACAGGGACGAGGGGATAAAAAGAAGTATACGGATGTCGGCTCTTGCCCAAGCAACTGGCAGGATAGAGGCTATGGTGGAGGCCAGGCTAAACCAGGAAAAACAATCCAGATGAAAAGGTTCAAGATATTAGGCACGACGGATTCAGTTGATTGCTGCGACCGGTGCGGAAAGCAGCACCTAAAGAAGGTTTTTGCTATTGAAACCGATACTGTCCAAATGTACCACCTGGGTTCATCTTGTATCAAAAAGGCCTACCAAATGACGCAAAAGGAACTCACCGCCAAAGTGAAGGCTGACGAGGCAGAGAAGATCAGGCTGGCGAATGAAGAATGGAAGAGAACAGAGGCTTACAAGTTCCTGTCAAGTTACTGGAATAGCCCGCAGCACAGCGCAGATATTCACGGCATGGGGTTCGGGTACGTGATGGAGAAGGCGGAGCCACACATGATAGAAAAGCAGGCTTTCGCCAAAAGGTTCGGAGTTCACGAGCGCGATCTTTCAGAACACAAGCTGTAATGGACATCCTAAGCTACGATAAATACATACTGGCGTTTTCCGGCGGGAAGGATTCAACCGCATGCGTCCTTCACATCCTGGATATTGGCGTGCCGGCCGACAGGATCGAACTCTGGCACCATGAAATAGACGGACGGGAAGGCTCCGATTTAATGGATTGGCCGTGTACCGCCTCCTATTGCCGGGCATTTGCCGAAGCGCTCAACCTTCCGATATATTTCAGTTGGAAGGTTGGCGGGTTTGAATGCGAAATGCTCAGGGAGAACGAGCGGACGCGCCCCACGAAATTTGAAACGCCATCCGGAGAAGTTATTCAGGTGGGCGGCACGTCGGGCAAAGAAAGCACAAGGCGGAAATTCCCGCAGGTGAGCGCCGACTTGAAAGTAAGGTGGTGTAGCGCCTACCTCAAAATAGACGTGTGCAGCGCCGCCATCCGCAACCAGAGCCGCTTTGACAATTCCAGGACGCTGGTTATCACTGGCGAACGGGCGCAGGAGAGCGCAGCCAGGGCAAAGTATAACCAATTTGAGCCGGACAGGGCGGATAGCCGCGACGGCAGGAAAGGGCGGCACATTGACCGTTGGCGGCCGATATTGAACTGGCCAGAGGAACAGGTGTGGGCGATCATCGAAAAATACAAGGTTCGCGCCCACCCAGCGTATTACCTGGGCTGGGGCCGTGTTTCATGTGCCGCATGTATTTTCGGGAGCGCCAACCAGTGGGCAAGCCTGTGGGAGATCAACCCTGAGCAAGTGGAACGGATAAGCGAGTATGAGGAAGATTTCGGACACACAATCAAGAGGCACAAGCGAATCATTGACCTGGTCGTGGAGGGAACCCCCTATCCAGGCATGGAGCAGGAACATATTGAGGACGCGCTGGCGAAAGAGTACACGAAACCTATTTTCATGGAACTATGGCAACTTCCGTCGGGAGCTTACGGGGAATCCTGCGGGCCAACATAAACAGTTTTAGATGAAAACCAGATTCAAAATAACATGCAAGCGAGGCGTTGCGGTAATAGACACTGAAACAGGTTGGATTGAAAACTACGACGCCCTATATTTCGCGGTGGAGGACTGTTTCAATTACTGGCTCAGAAAAGAGGCTACCAATGCGGTGTTTCAGGCTTATTCGTCCTGCCCTGTTGCGGCCGGCGAAGAAAAAGAGTGCAACTGGCACGGCGCTGCTGAAATGGCCATCGACGCCATAGCAGAGCATTGCCGGAAAATGCAGGCCGACATTACCAGCGGAGCCTTCCTGGAGATCGGCATTGCGGGCTACCTGGGCAAAGAACCATGTACCTGGTGTCAGCCCTGAGTACTTCCTGGCGTTCACTGCGGTGCTATACGAATAAAAAAAGCCCCCCGGCGCAAACCAGGGGGCCTCTGAAATGATGAACTATCAAAAAACATTATTCTACAGGGCTTTCCTTTCTTCCATAAAGCACCTTTCCTATATCAGCCTCTGTGTATGTTGATGGCTTCATTACCTTGCCGTCTCCCTTTCTTATGATCAAATATTTATCTATGGTTTTTGAGGGAATGACATCACACTGAACCCCCTTTTCCTCTTCATACCAAATCGCTTCCCGGATTGCCTGGGATAGGCTGGCCGTTTTGCTCATGTTGCTTTGATGAACTTCGGAAAACATGGCGAAGGTTTTTTTGTGTAGGCCTAGCTCCACGAGGGTTCCCGCCGTGACATAGAGTAAGTCCATCAGCTCCTTTGCTATCTGTTCAATCTTGCCAGTTTCCATAGCCTCCACAACCTCTCCCAATTCTTCGGCCATTAGGTTTGCCCTGCGCCTTGTCGTTTCCAAGTCTGGAAGGGTAGGGAAATCACAAACCGGCTGGCCGAATGTCCTGTGCCATTCTTCCGCCATTTGGCAGTAAAAGTCTGACGGGGCTGGGCCTCCGTTATTGCTTATTCCGTTTTGATTTTCCATAGGTTTGATTTTTGAAAAACCGCCCGGAGGAAAAACGGAAAAACCGGGCGGCCAAATTATTGATCCAAACATGATACCATTCCAAAAGCTGCCAGGAGCCGAAGCTCCCGGCGGCCTACGCTATGTGAGAAAACTACACTTTTACAGGTGATGCCAGCCTGGGAAATTGCCGTAGGCGCAGGTGTTCTGGAAATTCGCTGATGTCTCCGCCGTGCCGGTTTTTCATCCCGAGTTGCTTTGCCAGGTATGTGCCGAGTTGTTTGACGAAAACGTGTGCGCCGTGCCACTCAAAATAATCGACAAGTTCATCCACCCATTCTATTTTGCACGGGCGGTATCTGTACTTTCCTGTATCGTTCCCGCTTTCGCCTCCGATGATTACCCAATGCAGGGATTCAATAGGGCCGTGCCACTCTGTCAACCCGATCCTGCCAATCAACGGCTCGAAGCTGGCAAACCTGATATTGCAGTCAACCATTGCCAGTTCTTCAAGCCGGTGCATTTGCGCTTGGCTCTCCACGCTCACTCCAAGCCAGACATTAGGGTACTTATCAAGCCCCCAATCTGGTGGCAAGTTTTCAGCAATCCGCTCCGGGCGCTTTGTCAAGATTTGGAAAATCAAATCCGGGCATTGCCGGATGATCTCCCAAATTTCGTGGCGGTAGCTGTCTATGTCAGGGTGGAACACGTCGGTGAGGCTGGAGGTGAAAACCTTTAAGGGGCTTCCGTCCACGCACCGCAGGCCCTGTTTCTGCCATTTCAGCGGTGCATTGAACGTGCCTGGCTTTGTCCTGGCCACTGTCCCGTTTACATCGCTCCTGCCGAAGCGGCCCTCAAAGTCCCGCATCATATAGCAGTATTTGCAGCCAGGTGAAACCTTCGTGCATCCGACGGCTACATTCCAGGTTGCGTCCGTCCATTGTATTGCGCTATTAATTCCCATATTGCTCTGCTGTTTTGACCCTCAGCCCGATCCCTTGTGCCTCAAAAAATTCGTTTACCTTTCTTGCTCTGTCGGGATCGTTTTTTTGGACAGTTAATACATGCTCTTCCGATGGCTCGATGCAACTCATTTTTTTGTATGCACCAATCAGAGTGTATTTTCGATCCTTGAATTTAGCATGACGCCAAACATCAAACCCGGCCAGCCCGGCCTCTTTCTCCCAACCCCAAGAAACTAAGTAATCTTCCATTTCTTCGATGGTTGCGTCTGCATTTCCCATGATGCTGTCTTAATTTAGTTAAACAATGTCCCAACCTCTGCCGTTTGCGCCTCGTAAATCCCTCTTGCGGCCTGGAATATTGCCAGCCCGATCTCCGGGGAAACGCAGTTCCTGAGAACCTTGTCTTTGTCGATCCCGCTGAAGGGGGAAAGGTCAAAGCTCAGGGCGTCCAGGTTGTTTTTCTTGTCTCCCCGGCTCCCGTCTTTAAGCTTGGCCATGCGGCCGATCTTCACGCCCTCAACAGGAGGTATTTTAAAGTTCGCCCAAAAGTAGTGGCGGCCTGAAACCTGGGGCGGAATGAGCGGGGTATAATAGCTTTTGACATTCTCAACGACGTACTTCCCGCCAGTTTTGTTGAAGAAATGCGCCAGTAATATGACTTCCTGGTACAGGGCCATATCCGGGTATCGGCGCACTCCTTGAGCATTTAGGAAGTGGTTTGTCGTTGAGTGCGAGGGGCAAGGCGGAGATGACCAAATGAAATCGTATTCATCGTAATGCGCCAACAGGTATTCGTGGGCGTCCGCCACAATAACCCTGTCCTCAGGCCAAAGTACAGCATAAACGGCGGCAATATTGGGGTCAATCTCAACGGCGGTAATGTCGAGGCCGCTGCCCCAAAGCTTCCTGTTTCCTCCGATTCCGCAGTAAAGGTTTAGTATTTTCATGGCCTTAAATTTTCCATTCCTGAATTGTCATCTTGTGCGGAGCGGGGAAGTCGCCCCCGAACCACCACATGATGTCTCTTGATATTACATTCGCATCCGGGATGGGTTGCAAGTCGTCGTTCCATGCCGAAGAATGGAGGTTCCGCTTGAAGCCTATTCCAAACTCCATTTTCTCCCAATCCGTCAGCAGGCGATACTTAAACCGTTCTTCGATGCTGACAGATGCCATGATTTCTATGGCAACAGTTTCTGAAAGCGGCCGCTGCCTGGCCGGAGCCATTTTAGGCCCTATGAACCGCTCTCCGCCTATGTGATAATAGGATGTTAGCTCCATTTTTTCGGTGTCAGGGTTCCACCGCCAGCCGCCCATATTGCTGTTCTTGTGGTTGTCTGCGTAGCAAAACGAGTTGCCCCGAGTTTTGCAGAAGTCCCCCTGGTTTGGGTGCAATTCCCCATCCGGTTTTTTGAACGTGTAGATACAGCTTCTATCAAACTGCGCCTCAAATACTCGGCTTTCCACCTTGAGCCGTGGCCTGATGCTGTCCAGGGATAACGGACGGCTTTTGTGCCTGCCCTTCGGGATTGTGTATGTCGTCTTTTTTGCCATTTATTCGTGGTGGTTTTGGTCAAGCTCTTCTCTTCGTTCGTCAGATTCTCTGATCCAGCTATCCAGCGTGAGGCTGACGAATGGTATCACCATCGTTGCTATGATGAACAATAGGGTAAGTATTTGCATAATCATGGGATTTACTACACTTTATAGCCAGGCATACGAGCCATTCGGCGAAGGCTGGCGGGGTTTGTTCTCGTTCGGCTTTGCTTATAGCCGGCTTCGGCTTAAAATACTTTCTGCCCCGGCGCATAGCAGATGAAACAGCGTGAGTGATTGCGTCAAATCTCAAAGGGATAGCGGGAACTTCGGCCGGCGGACACCCAACTATATAAAGCCATGTCCTTTTCCTGGCTCTATGGCCCCACCAAAATTGATCAACGGAGATTGTAAGCCCTCCGTACTCGTCAATTTCTCGCCCAAGAGGGAGTGCCTTTGCATCCCACAACTTGCTGGTTTCCGGGTGTTCCAATACCCCCCCCCATTTCCGTATCATGTCAACCGCAAAAAGCGCCAACTCCTTTTCGCCAGGCAGGGGCTTTGCAAAGCCCCTGAGCCTTCCCCATGCCCGGCAGGGCGGGTGCGCCACTATCGGCAGGCCTCCGGTAAAATTTCGGGCGTCCCTGTCGATGTCGTACACGTCGCAAATGTCAAATTCCTTGTAAATGCTGTCATTCCTGGCAAACAATACGGCAACCTGTTTTTCCATTACCTCATATTTTGCGCATAACTGGAAACCTGCATTTCTACCTTGCCTTTGCTCAGGATCGAGCGCAGGGCGTCGATACTGTGCGTAATGGCGCTGTTGAGCCGTTCAGTTTGCGCTTCCAGCCAAACCAGGTCTGCGCACCGGTCGCGGACGTAATTCTTTACGTTCGTTGAGCTTGCCACTCCTGACATTTCCCGAAGCACTTGTTGGTCTTGGTTTTTCACGCGCTTCCAAACTACCTCGTAGCTGTTCGCCCTGGCGGCTGCGAGATACCACTGCGCGGAGGCATAGGCGTTCACGCTGCTGGGGTAATGGGCGCAGAGGGAGGCCATGCGCTCCGCTACCGCGTCCATGTTATCCAGGCTGTAAGGGGTTCCCAGCTCTGCCTCGATGGCCTGAACCCATTTCAAAATGTCGTTGATCCCCCAAACCATTGCCGGGGGGACAACGTCCGCGTGAATGGGAACCCGAAGGGTGATATTTTGGCCCGGCGTTCCCACCCTAGTATTGCAGTTCTTTCTCCGGGCGATACCTGTGGGCAACGTCAACGAGGGTAAGCGTATCGTAGAATTTCCTGGCCTCCTTCACTCTAAAAATAAGTTCTTCCATATAGGCCGGGTCGTAGTGGTAATAAAAAACCTTCATTCGATCTTCCGGCGGTATGTGGCTAACCTTGTGCATTGCCTCCAGATCATTACAAATCCTCTCATACTCCGGGTTGGCCTCGTCAGCCCCGAACTTGAAAAAGTACCGCTTCATTTCCTGGAGGATGATTTCATCCGGCGTATCGACCAGGGCGTAAATAAGGCGGTATCTCGGAATGCCGGCAAGGTGCATGTAGACTTGGGCCTGCCCTTCATAGTCTTTGCCTGGCGTGGCTTCAAAGAATGTTTTCAGTGTCCAGGAGCTTTTCAAGTCCTCGATATAGCCGTCTTTTTCCAGGATAATGTCTGGCGTCCCTGTGAAATAGTCATCCTCGAAGCTTTCCCTGTTCTTCACCCTGAACTCGCTGGCAGGGATCAAATCGCTGACAAGCTCGATCCCGTCCTGCTCGCAGAGGTGGCCTTTCATCATTTCCTTCGTTACGACAGGTTCCCTGTATCCATATTCCCGGCGCAGCCAAAGGTCGATGATGTAACTTTTCGCGCTTTGGCTCAACTCGAACGGCGCGTCCCGCTTGGCGATCAACTCCGCCAGCGTGTTCTCCATGTTGGCGGTCAGCGGCTTGCCCTGCCCGTTCTTCCGGGCGAGGTATTCCTCCAGCGTCCGCGCCTGGTTGTCAGTCAGCCCGATGCCGGGGGCGTCTGTCATCAACGTCCCTGCGCGGCTGGCGCGGATTTTCAGCGGCTCGTTATTCTTCCTCATATTCTGGCTGGGTTATTTCGTCAGACAATTGGTTGAACTTCGCCTCGTATTCCTCCGCCAGTTGGTACTCGCCAACGTACTGAGAAACCTTTTGCAGTTCCGGCAGGGAGCCGGATTTTTCGATGTGCTTCATGATGCGCTGGCGCTCCTTCGATTCCTCAACCAGGGAAACATTCAGGCCGTTGCCCTGCTCCGCCATGATCTGCTTCACCGGCTCGGCGAACATATCTGAAACGCTGCTGAAAATGTGGGGGAGGTGGAAGTTGATGATTGCCCGCAGCCCGTGATACCTCATTTTGTATCTCGGGTGGATTTTCATGAAGTTGCTTTTGTGCTTCAGGATGGGATCGTTGACGTCAACGTGTTCCGTCACGTCGAAGCCTTCCTCGTTCCACACGCGAACGTCGCAGTTCTGCGGGGTTTCGTTCAGGTATTCGACCTGATACCCAAATTGCTTGATCCGGGCCGGCATGGCCTTGCCGTGAGGGTTGATCTGCCCGTTTACGATATACAGGGCATTCAAAGCCTCGACTGGCTTCATGTCCATCTCTGCCCCTGCCTTCATGATAGTAAAACACTGCTCAGGCGTCATTTTCGGGAAGGCTCCAGCCGCAGTGAACTTCTCTGCCATGCGCAGGTGGAAATCCATCTCTGCAATCTGCACTGCCAATTCAGGGCTGGCTTGCAATAGGGTGTTTTGCTCATGCACTTTCAAAGCCCTGGCAGCCATCTTGTTTTTTTCCTCAGCCAGCTTGGCGTTGGCCTCCATCAGCCTGGCCTTTTCCTCGATAATGGCGGTGAGTTCCCGCTGCTTGTCGAGTAGCATAGCCTGAAAATCTTCTTTGGTGAGTTCCTCCGCAGGTTGGAATAATTCGGAAGGGTTGGCTGGTTTCCAGCCGGTTGTGTCTTTGTAGTCCATCGCTAAGAATTTTAGTTGAAAAAATACATCGCTAAGAAAAATCAATTCAAAGAAACCGCTAAGTCCGCTAACATCTGTATCTCGGCTTCCTTGCTTGTCTTGACAAATATACAAACAATAGGGGGATAAAACAAGAAATAAAGTTGTGGAATTGTAAAATTTACAAGAAATGCAAAAAGCGGGGGGTATTTTGCTTCGATTGTAATTTTAACCGCTTTTTTTCAATAAAGCCTTTAGAAATTGATTTAGCCTGAAGATAGATGCGGCTAAGCTCTCCAGTGCTTCATTGCCCTGCTCCAAGATGGCAATGTTCTTTTTTACCGCGTCATGAGCGGATTTTGATTCGAGATTGGAATCCATAGTATAGGGTATTATAATTTGAATTAATAATCTTATCAAGATACGGGTTTTTGTGGCGAAATTTGATTTAAGTATGGCTCTATTTCGGACAAAAAAGCATTCATGTCCCTTGCTACTATTGCGATCCCGCTGTTTTTCCTGGCCTGCTCCAGGAAAGATTTTTGATCCGGCGAAATTGAATCTTTGCCGTGCTTCACCTCGATTGAGACGAACCGGCCTGTCTTTTTTTGGTATCCGATGATGTCAGCCACTCCTTTGCGCTCGTGGCTTTTGCGGTAGCCCCTGGAAAGCACAGCCTTTATTTCTGGCAATGTTGGCAATTTTTTTGTGGCGATGGCGGCCTTGATTAGGGCCAATATCTTTTTCGCTGCTGCTGCCGCGTCAAAGACGCCCATCGTGTTGTTCCGCCAGACCACAAACCCGTTCCAGTTCATCCACTGGATGATTGTTCTGGTAAGCTCGTTTGCGCTGCCTTGCCTGTACCTATTGGCATATTTCTTTGACATTGCCAGCCTGTATTCTGCCGCAGTCATTTTGTAGGTGCTATCCATAAATCGCGCCTTTGATTATGTCGGCGAGGAAAAACGCGCCGACCGCCGGGAAAAATATAGTTGCCTCTTGCTTTGCCTGGTAAATTTTCATCCAGCCTTTTGCCTGCTCGACTTGCCTGTCGCTCAGGTTGAACCATTCCGTTTTCCCGCTCCCGGTAAACCGGAAATTGCTGGCCTTAAATTTGCTGTGCAGCAAGCTCTCGTAATGCTCCGAGAAGAACATGCGCACCCAAAAAACCGGGTATTCCTTCGACCGATGTATTGAATCGTCAATCTGCTGCACCCTCTTATCCAGGTCGTAACTGATCCCGATTTTGTACCGCCCCCGCTTGCTGTCCGATTTTATGAGGTAGATATACCCATAATCGAACAGGATTGCCATGAGCTTCGCCCAGGCCCTTTGCCCGGAGTTGCTGAAGCTGGTTTTATACTTCCTTTTGAAGTTCCATTTCCGTTTCCTTGCCAGTATTCCCATTATTGAAAGTTAATTCTTAGCTCTTCGATTCCCCAGGTATTGCCCGTTTTACGCTTTCCCTAATATCGTCCTCCCTGGAAAGGTAGATTTCCGTCGTTGCCCGGTTTGAATGCCCGAGGGCGGCCTGTATTTCAGGGGCGTGTGTCCTTAAGGGCGTGGGGGTTCGACTCCCCCTTTCGGCACAAGGGTTTCAAAGCATGTGCAATTTTTGCACAAGTCCGGTTTGCAAACATTTGAGCAAACAATTTATGGTTTTTGGTGAATTTCTGTGCAATTATTATTGATATACTCCATCGCTTCGCTCTCAGGCCACCCCTGGGCAATCCGCTCTAAATACTCCCTGCGGAACATAGGCTTCCGCCCGTTGTACCGCTGTGGGCGCAAAACCCCTTGTGACACCTTCACTTTGATAGTGTTATACGAAAGCCCCATAAGTTTGGCCGCCTCATTGTAGCCAAGATATGTCGGCTGGCTGTCATTTTTTTTCAAACGGGATTCCAGGTCTGCAATCCGGCGCTGCATATCCTGTATGATCTGCGGGATTTCGTGGATGTTCATGTTGATGGGGCTTCGTGGGCGGCAGGCTTGCGGCGCTTCCGCTTGTGCCTGATAAAACTCTTGGCCATGTCATAATAAGACGCCCTCAGCTTTTCCGCTGCAAAGCCCGGCATCTGACTAAGGATATATTCTACAAATTCATACACGATCCTCTTTTTGGTTTTTTTCATCAAGTTCTTGTATTCCGTTCAAAAATATGAAAACTATACAAGACTTGCAAGAAAAAAAGAAAGCCGCCATTTGTGGTGGCGGCTCCGGGGGCAGATGCCTAATTCTAGCGATGTGGGCGCATATCCGTGGAATTACAGAAGGGAAGGAAAAGCGCCCTATAAAAAGGGGGTCCTCTCATGCTCTACGGTAGTGGGGGAGCCGGTACTGAAGATTTTCGTATGCCGGCTAGGCCCCAACCGTTTCCTAATTCTCAACAAATCATAATCTTACTGAGTTCAAATATCGGTTATTTCCAGATAACACGCAAATAATCTTGTAAAAATTTCAAAAAAACACGGGGCAATCAAATTTCTTTAAAAGCCCCGCCCACATAACAAACAAACTGATGAAAAAACTAAACTCCCGTATCGTCAGGGCTGGCGAGGAAGGCTTTCGCCTTTTCCAATGCCGCGTGTAACTCTTCGATATCGACAGCTAACCAGTTGGGGTCGTCGCCGCCGGATGGCCATTCTGTCAATGCACCCACAGGATTCCAGATTTGCCCAGCGAGATTACCCCAGTTGTGGCATGGGGCATAAACGTCGATCTCCGGGCATTCATTCTGGCCGCATTTGCCAGGCTTGTCCGTGATGTCGCTGTGCTGGTTCATCTTTCTTTCGGTTCGGTTTCCCCAGGCAGTTCATCCTCTTCCTTCTCAGGCTTCACGGGAACTAACTCTGCATGGCTGGTTTGGTACGAATTGTAACTTTCAATGACTGCATCATCGTCACCTAAAATGATCTTCACTCGATTCTCTACTGAGGCGTGGCTTGGCTTTTGCTCCGTCAAGAAAGGAATGCACAAGGCCTGATACACCTCGGGGCCGGCCTTTGGGTAGGCGCGAACCTTGACGTATGCGGCAACGAGCCACTGCTTAGTGATTTTTACCCTTATCGGAGTGCCGGTGTCTGTGAACAGGATATCATCCATGATTATAGATTTAAGTGGTGAATAATTTTTAGAATGGCAGGCCGTCATCGCCCACCGCGCCGGTTTTATGCCCGGCCATTTTCGGGGCGGCTCCTGCGGGTTCCTCCTGCGGGAAATACCCGGTATCTTTTTTCCCGGCGTCGCCGTTGCTGCTTCCGCCTCCGCTCTTTTTTATCACGCGGAAATAACTGGCCACTACCTCAGTGAAGTATTTTTTATGGCCGTCCGGATCCTCCCAGTCGCGGTGCGTCAGCTTGCCCTCCAGGTAGATTGTTGCCCCCTTCTCCAGGGTTCCGGCTTTCTTAGCCAGGGCGGCCCAGGCCACGATGTTATGCCATTCGGTTTTTTCCTGCCATTCCCCGTCCTTGTCTTTGTAGGCATCGGAGGTTGCTATACTGAATTTCGCAACCTCCGTTCCGCTTTCCAGGGCTTTAAATTCAGCTTCCCTGCCCAGGTTGCCAATTAGAATTACTCTGTTGATCATAATGTGATTAGGTTTGTGTTTTTGAAAGTTGTTACTCTTTGATCTCCTTTCCGTCGTTCAAATGAACGAGGTGCTTTTGGTATCTGCCCTGGCGGTATAGCTCCCAGGGCAGTTCCTTTTTGATCTCCGGATCGAGGTCGGCTTCCGACCAATAATCGGCCTTCCATTTACTTTCCAGAATAGAGAGGTATTCTTTTTTGTCGATCCCTTCCAGGTGGCAGTGTTCCTCAATAGTACGGTAGAATTGTACCCGGTAGCCGGGTTCCCCTTCCGCCTCCGCCTGGGTGGCTTTTTTCTTCTCGGCCAGCTTGCCCAGGATTTTCAGCATTACCTCCCGGCCTTCCTCCGTGAACTGCTGTTCGTTCAGTTTCTGCGCCTCTGATTCGCTGGCTCTTTGATCAGCCGCCCATTGAGCCTTCAGGATGTCATAGGAGTGAAACCATGACATTATCGTCGGAGCGTCTATTGCCCCGTAGGCCTTTGTATTGCCCCGAACCTCCTGGCTTATGTCGTCACCATCCATCCTCTGATAATCTCCGCTTATCCCCATTTGGATTGCCAGCCGCACCTCCCCGAGGTTCCAGTGCCAATACATTTGCAGGAACATCCTGCCAACCATTTGCAGGCCCGCCGGGCTGAGGCCTTTTTTTTCTCCAAACGCTACGTTTACTTCCGTTAGGACGAGCTGGAGGAACGCCGCCATTTTGTCCTTGCCCTTGTATTTGCCCAGGGTGGACAACGCCGGAAGGCCGCAATCCCTGGCTTCCGGTATAGAGGCCGGGAAAACGCTATTCAGCCGCTCGGTGGTGCAGGCCAGCGAGGCCAGGGCCTTTTCTTCCTCGAATTTCCCGGCCTCAACCAATGCGGCCCAGCGAGGGTTTGTTTGCGCCAGCTCCCTACATTCCGGCGAGAGCTGCTTCCAGCGCTGCCCTGTAATTGCTGGCAGAGCTTGCTGATGTGGCGCGGTTAGTTGCTTTTCCTGCTTTGATGTCATCGTATATGCGGTTGAAATGTGATACAATATGTGAAGGAAGAAAATCGGTAGAATACCATTCGTTTAGCTGGGCGTACCTTCTGAGGAAGGGCTTCAGTACTTCCTCCGCGTACCCTTCCGGGCCTTCATAGTCGAATCCAGCCTTCCTGGCTTTTGCTTTTAAGTAGGTTGCCAGCCTGTTCAACTGCCCGACTTCCTTTCCAGTCCATTCTATCGACAACTGGTCGGGGCTAACCTCCATGCCTCCGGATTTCATCCTCAGCCAGCCCTCCCGAACCTCCAGGAAGGCGTCAATCGCCAGGTGTATTTCCGGGCGGCCCTTCTTCCCTTTCCCGGCCTTGCCGTTTTTAATTTTCGGTGTTATAACACCGTTCGGGCCGGCCTCATTAACTTCATCCCCTTCCTCAACTAATAATGGCGGAGGACCTGAAAGGCCTTCGCCTCTATTCCCTGATAAGGGAATAGAATTAGTAGTCTCTGTATTAGTAGTCTCTGTATATATAGAAGATGGTGAACTCACAATCTCGGAGGTTGTGAGTTCACCATCTTGGCCCGAGGTTGCGAGTTCGCAACCTTGCTTTTTTTGCGAGGTTGCGAACTCGCAATCTTGGTTTAGTCCCTCCCTGGCGTACCCTTTTTTGCCTTTCGTAATGAAGTCAAAAAGGGAGGCGTTGTCGCCATCCGGGTAGGTGTGGGCCTTGACCTGAGCCACGTTTGGTTCCAAATACATTTGCCAGTTTTTCCTCCCGCACTTGCTGTGGCGGTATTCCTTCAGGATCAACTTCCTGGCCTCCAGGAACTCTATGGCGTCCCTGGCTTGCACCTCAGAGCAGCCGAACATTTCACATATCTGCGAATAGCTCCTTTGGAGCCTGTCGGCTTTGAACTTCTTTTCGTACCCCAGGATTTTGCCTGTCTTTTCGTCGCGGACTTCCTTCGGCCGATACCAGTAACAAATGTCTGCTAGTATGTTGATCGCCAGAAGGTGCGGGTAGGTTCCCCGCTTGTTTCGGTAGGCCATTGTTCGATACCACATTGGCGGTATCACGTTGCCGGATAGGTGTAGCTGTTGCATGGCCGCAACGGCCTCCGGCAGAGTGCTTTTCTTTTCCATCGCTAAAAAATATGTTAATCAGAGCAATACTGCCTCAGTGTAAATATATAGCCTTTTTGTTTGTTTTACAAATTTTTAGCAAAAAGGCGTGATTTTGATAGGTGTTTTTTTGAAAAGGTTGTTGGTTCTACATCTTTTATGTCGCTCGTTATTTATTGGCTTGCATAAGCAAGGCGGCAGGCAACCATGAGCGCCATTTATTGGCTTGCATAAGCAAGGCGGCAACCATGAGCGCCGTTGTTTTGCGCTCGTAGACTGCGACAAACCCGCTATTGTGCCTGAATGTAGGCCCCCCAAACCCCTCCGGTATTTTATACAAGTTAGTATCACGGCTTTCCAGCCGCCAACCCGGCCCTCTTCTATTCGGAGACAGAAGCAAAAAAGCGCCGTCCCTCTTGCCCAACTGCCTCCAGGTGTTCAGAGGGGCATCTCCTTCGTATATAGCAACTCCACCTGACACCTCAACTTGATTTGCCCATATTTCCTCTTCCATTACTGCGCTCTGGCAGGAAGCGATTGTTGAGCGTAGAACGGGCAAAGCAACCCCAACCGCCAGATCGAAATCCCCCAAAGAATTTAGGCTTCGGATAATCTTGTTAAAGGTGGGAACGGTAAACTCTTCCCCCGCTTCTTCGATAATGTCGCCCACGTCAACCTTGCTCACGTAAGCGAACAACTGGTTTTCTATCCTATCACGAACCGCGCCAAATGGGTAGAAGTGGCGAAGCAGCAACATGCAGGCGGCTGGAAGCTCAGGATCATGGTGGTGGTCGAAGTTGCCGAGCAGAGGGTCATACTGGCGGCCTATGTCAAAGACCAGCGTTTTGCTATCCAGCAAAAATTCTATTGGCACTTCATTTGTGCGGATAAACTCCGCGCCGCTTCCTACTTCCAGGGCGATAGTTAAAGCCCTGCCAAGTACTTCGTCGGCGTGGAACATTCCGGCATGGGTGACTATGCGGTGAAAATCTTTGTTCGGTGTCATCGCTAGAATTTTTTTAGAGGTTTGAAAAAGCCAGGGCCTAAGCCCCGGCGGTTATTGTAATCTCATGATAATTTACTCCCATGCTTCTTGGATATGGGTGATGTCCAAAAGGCGGTATGCTGTGCCTCCGTGTATATGCTCTGGCAGTGTGAGCAGTATTGACGGGATTAAGTGCTTTTCTGATTCAGGTATATACTCCCTATTTTTTCTTAGGGCATTGTGTTCGGCCGCTATTTGCATGACTGCTGAAAGACTGTCGAAAGATAATACAGGCTGAGTTGCAGAGCTATCGAGGCCGGTGCGTATCACTGCCCAAATTTGGAATGTCTTCTTCATGAATGTTAGGTTTTGCCCCGGCCCGAAGGCCAGGGTTGTTATTGTGATCTTATGAATTTATTGCTTCCTCTGCCTGGGCGGCTGTAATCCATGAAAGGTCAAGGAACTCCTGAATGCTGTTCGTAACCTCCTTCCGCGCTACCTCCAGGTAGTACTTTTCATCAAGCTCAACGTCGCTATCAAGCCCCTCAATTACGATAGGAATCAATTCTTGGTGGGCCTTGAACCGGCGGATAAGCCTGCGAGCCTTCCCCTCCTGGCCTTCCGCCCATTCGATTACTTTCTGGTATGCATTATATCCTCTCGTTTCTTTTCTTTCTATCTTTTTCATCGCTAGAGGTTTTTGTTAACTGTTAATCAATGCAACAAATTTATAAAGTTCCGACTTAATAAACAATAGGCAAAGTGTTAAAGTTTGTTTTTTTTACAAATTTCCTCAAAATTCAGCACCCGAAACCCGTGTCAAACCCGTGTCAACCTGTGTGACACAGGCCGACAGGACAAAGTAGGCTGTGCGACACAAATTCCACGAAAACCGACACAAGCTGAAACCGCCGTGCCACCGCAGTTTCAGCCCTGTTTCAGGCTTCTGTGTCAACCCGTGTGACACGGGCCGGGCAACCCGTGTCAACCTGTGTGACACAAAACTCATCCTGTGTCGCCCCGTTCCTAGCTTGACACAAAAAGGCCCCGAGCCGTGTCAAGCCGGGGCTTATAAAACAAAACGACAATGATTAAACCCTTACTTTCTTCTTATCAGGCGGAGGCGGTGTAACGTCCAGCTTTGTGCGGTCGCCGCCAACCTGGCTGACTTTGTAGCCAAGCAACTGCAAGGTTTCGATTTCGTCCTCAGCCAGCGCCCTCAACTCCAGCCTCTTCTGCTGCGCCTCCGCTTCAGAATAGCGGGAGCCAGATACTGGAGCGTCCTTTCCTTCCGGCCAAGAGCGCTCCCACCTGCGGCGGACACGCTTAATCATCAGGGTGATCTCCTGCGCAGTCATCTGCTCGATCTCGATAACTTTACCGCCGCGTTCCCGTGCCGGCTTTTCAGGTTCCGGTGCCGGCTCTTCTGGCTTTTTCGTGTCGCCACGTTGGCGCTGGGTTTCATCATCGGGCGGCTCTTTTTTTTCCGGCTCTGTGTCATCCTGTTCCGGCTCTTCCGGCTTTCCTGTGTCGCCAGCGTCAGGCTTCCCGCTTTCGCCGGATGAACCGCTGCCGCCATGCCCGCGTGGGGTAGGGGTGGAGGGGCGTCGCTCGAAAACAACGTCCTCAGCCAGCAGTTGCAACACGCCGCTGCCGTTGGTGATCTTCCGCAGCCGGTCGGCCGCTGCCTGGTCTACAAGGCTGACGAGGTAGCCTAAGTGGTTGACCCCTATCCGGTAGGCAGAAACAACGCCGTGCCAGATAACAGGCCAGATTTTCGGAGCTTCGTCAAAAATGATATACTCCGGCCGGTATGGCATAGCCAGGGCAATTGCCCTGGAAGTCAGCAGCGCCATGATGAAAAAAACCAGGTCAAGGATGGTGAAAGAGGCCGTTACCAGGAGTTCTTTAAACTCCGCCTTTTCGATCTCCTTTTCTTTAAGGTGGATCAGGCCGAGTTCCGTGCTGTCTGTTGACACCTGGTTCAACGCGATGTCCTTCCCCTGGCGTATGCTTTCCGCCTTCGCCCTTTCCTCCGCCACCATAGCCGCAGCCTGCGCCTGCGCAGCGAATATCCTGTCAGCATAGGCTTTGTTTACCCGGTAGTATTTCCCCCGCTGCAAGCTGGAGAAAAAGCCTGGGTTTGACTTCCACATAGCTTGCTGGGATGGCGTCCCGGTTTTGATAGCCTGATCAATAAGCTGTTGGCCGCGCTGCTCTGCGTCCATGATGCGCTGGCGTTCTGTTTTCCTGGCTTCCCGCAGGTCGGTGTCATAGCTGGAAATGACATAGCTTTTGTTTTCCGCTCTTTTTTTTACAAGTTCCTCAACCCCGGCAATATCGCCGTCCTCAACGATGTCGTCCCCCATGAAGAATGCCGAAATGATTGTCGCCCCGCCGCTGAGGCAGAGCCGCCCAAGTGCCAGCAGGAAGAAGAAAATGGCCACGCTGCGCACTCCGCTGGCAGCTTCCTTCCAGCTATTAGACATTATTGCCCTGAAGGCAAGGATGACGTTCTTGCGAAGGTCGGAATCGAAAAGCTTGTGGATGAACAGGGTAACGATGGTTGCCCCGGCGCGGATTGCGATGTCGCCCAGGAAGCCAGCCTGCTCGAACTTTGGAATGGCGAAATTATACGCAGTGTAGATGGTCGTCAGGCCCAGCCCGAGGAACACCATCTTGTTTACGTTGTTCAATTGGGGTAAGTAGGAGACAATTATTTCGATTATCTCATTTTCAGGCTCCTTTTTGTGTTCGTGTTCCTTGCTCATAAGGGTGTGTTTTTAGGCACGGCGGGGAGCCGTCAAGCCCCCCCCGCTCAAAAATCCGATTCCGTGCCAGTGCTATACTATTTTTCAATATGCTAAAAAATGTTGGAAACTTTACAAATTACGCCTAAATTGTGGCGTAATCTTGGACTATCTACAAATATCTGATTTTTTTGTAAAATATACAAATTTATGGGTTATAAGGGACGTAAAGAGGAAACTGAGGCCAAACAACATGCCTTTGTGGCTGCGCTGAATTTTATTTTCGCCACTACTGAGGATAACAAGGTGGCAAAAGTAGCCCGCAGCATCGCTGGCATAGCTGAAGATGACAGCGAAGGCCAGAATAGCGAGTACTTCCGGCGCATCCTCAACCAGCTATACTCGATAACGAACAGCCGCAGCACCCCGCCGGATTATCTCGCCCAACTCCTGTACGATACCTACCCATCGCCAGGCCTGCGCGAAATCCTGTCCGAAAGCTTTGCGATCAGCAGCGAGCAGCCGCATAGGCTGGAAGGAGGAAACAGCGAACTCCCGATTGAGGAAGAACTGCCGGAACTGATACTCGCAAGGGTACGCGAACTGAAATCCAGCCATGAAAATATGAAAAAATTGATAGCAGGGCTGGAATCAGAGAGAAAAGAGCTGATGAAGCTCTTGGAGGAATCGTTAGAAAAGCCTGACCAGAGAGAAAGCTTACTCGCAGAGATCATCAAAATGCTCAGGGAAACTGGGCTGGTTTTCTGAAAAAGAAAGGCCCAAACCGAAGCCTGGGCCTTGACAAACAAACAATTATAGACAAAAACAGCAGGTCATTTCAGCATGTCGTATGCCCGCCGCAGAAAGATCACCTTTCCAACCAGCCTGGCCAGCCCGGTAATCACGCCTACCCAATTTATTTTAGGCATCCCGTTGCCGCTGTACTTCAGGTTTCCGTCTTTGTCCCTCTGGTAAATGTCCATAGCGATCTCCTGGAAAAGCTTTTCCAGGATGTAATGCACAGCCTTTTTATGCCCATCTGGGCCGTCCTGCAATACCACAGCTTCATTCAATTCCCACTGCCACCGCATGGTTTCGTCGTGCGCTTTATTCGTGTTCATTTTACGCTGTTTTTGTCGGGGAAATCGCCCTTTCAATAGGCCTTATCAGAAGGTCGTAGATGCCAATGGCCGAAAGGAAGGTGAACGCCAGCGGCAGCGCTTTAGCGAAGCCAAAGGCGATGAACGCCCCTGCAAGGACGACCCCGCCAGCAAGCACCACGAACACAAAATTGTTTACTTTGGCTTGTAGCTTGAACGACTTGGCAACATAGCCCCAAACGATCACCAATGCCCCGTAAAGGATGTTGAACGCATCCAAAAGCTGCGCCAGCTTTGGCTCAGTGAAAATGGGGTTGTCGGCCAGCCCGGTAGTGTCTACTGACTGTGCAGACAGGGCTGCGCCAAAGATCAGCATCAATGCCAGGACTGTCAGCAACGCAATTGAAGTTTTTGTTTTCATAGCTATACGCTTTTGTTTTTCTTGAAAAAATATGTTCTTATTTTGAAATAGTAAACGATATGCCGACTCCCGGCAGGACAAAGCAAAGGGAGTGTATTTTCGCCCCGCTGCGCTTGCCTACTTCGTCCATGATATGAGCAGCAACGCCCTCAAACGATGCGTCCTCTAGCTCGATGCCGCCGCCTGCCTTCGGGGTGTCTCCCTTCTGGTAGAAAGTCTTGCTGTCGAACGCCCTGGCATAAGCGTCTACGCGGTCAGAAAGCATCTTTGCAGCCCCCTGGAATTGCCCTTGCTCGTATTCAGCTTCAACTTGGAAAATCAAGTTGGCGCTGAACATCTTCCAGTTGTTGAAGCCATAGAGGTTATCCTTCAATTGCCTGCTCTCAAATTGAACAGGGACAATGGCCGTCCGGATAACAGCCCTGCTTTTGTTTGGCGGCTGCGGAGGATCCGGCTCGTCGCCGCCGTCCGGTTTCTTGTCGATGTATTGTGAGCCGACCGGGACGCCAAAGCCAGTGCGCACGTCGAAGCCCGGCGTGTGGCTGTCCGTCACGTGAGCCTTTACGAAGGCTTCCAGGTGTTCCTGGCTTTCGATCTCCGGGAACATAGCCAGGAGCCAGGAAACGAGGCCGCCGTATATCGGGTTTGACATCGAAGTGCCGGAAGCGGTGGCGTAACCTCCGTCCCGGTAGGTGCTGTATATTGATTGCCCAGGAGCGGCAAAAAGAACCTCAGGCCCTGAACTTGAGAATGAAGCTGGAGCGCCGTTGTTTTGAATGGCGGCAATGGCGGCCACTTCCGGGTATTTCGCCGGGTAAAGCACGGTGCTTTGCCCTTCCCTGTACCCGGAATTTCCGGCGCTGGCGTTGACGATGATACCCTCAGCACGGGCCTGGCGCACAAGCTCCAGGAATTGCGGGTCAGCCGTCGGCCCTCCCCAGCTATTTGAAATGACCCATGCCCATCCTTCCTTTTTGTACTTCTTCACGTAGGTTTCAATAGCCGCCGAAAAGGCATTGCGGAGCCAGGTATATGAGCCGCCGCCGCCGCTGTTCAAGCCGCCGTATGGGATGACCTTTACAAAGCCCTCTTTTGCCGGGCCGACGCCAATAGGCAGAGATGGGTTGACGGCAGCGACGAGGCCGCCGCAATGGTGGCCATGCCCATGCCCGTCGCCGTTCTCAGGCTTGTCGTTGGCGAACGCGCCTCCGTCTCCGTTCAAGGCGTATGGCTCTAGGTCTTTGTGCGTGAACTTCCACGCGGTGTCCACAATAGCGACGCCGACCTTCCGCTTCAGCTTGCCGCCCCAGGCGTTGCGAAGCTCTTGGATTTTCAGGTAATCGAACCCCCAGTTTCCGTTCTCTTGGATGCCATACGGAACAATAGGGTCAATTTCCGGAGGCAGCACAACGTCCATGCCTTTGTCGCGCTCCTGCTCGAATGATTTTTCAAGCTCCTGCCTTCTGTGCAGTTGCTTTGGGTCTAACCTGTACATCATAGCTTTATGTTGTTTTTAGCGTTTTGACTTCGATGATTCCCTTTCGTGTTCGCGGAGGTTTTTATCTATATCGCCCAGCCATTTTTCATGGCTGTCCACCCTCCTTTCCAAGTTCTCGATCTTTGCCTGCATCGTTGCCTGCTCCTTTATGAAGAGCATTTGGCTGGCTTTGATCTCCTTCACGTCGTTGAGGATGCCCATCGTAAAAAACCCTACCACCCCCAGCAGTATCGGAGTAAGCCAGGTGCTTACCATTTTGTTGAAATCTTCCATTTTTGGCTTTGTGTTCATGGTTATCTGTGGGGCCGGGGGCTGCCTCTGCATTATTTCTGTTTTTTCAGTATGTAGAACTTTCCGTCGAAGCTCGAAATGAATGTATTTCCGTCGCCTGAAACGAACGTAATCGAAGCGCCGCCTGAAGTGACGGCCGCCTCAAATGCACTGCGGGCCTCCAGCTTGCCGGGTTGTTCCAGCCCGGCAACGCTTCCTGCCTTGTCGATGGATATTTCCCTGGGCTGCTGGCCTGATGCCTCGAATTTCCACTTCCCCTCGAATAGCGGGAGGATTGCCGCCGCCGTGAAATCTTCCCTGCCTTTGACGCCAAGCGCCTCCGCTTGGGACAATACTCGCTTTTCCCTGACCTTTGCCAGGATCAGCTCGTACTCCTTTGCCGCCCGCGCCCGAGCCTGTTTCTCAACCCATTGGTTTATAACCCACCGCGCCGTATTTTTTTCCATCGGAGGGTAGCGAAGGGAGTTTGCCGGTATGTCTCCACTGGCATCAATTACCTCGACAGATACGAGTGTGTCGTTTACGGGGCTTGCCATGATATTGAAATCCTCATAGGCAGCGTATTGGCTGCCGTCAAACTGCCCAAATGAAGCGGCCGCAAAGGCCATGAAAGCTGCTGTCAGTAATTGCCTCATAATTGTGTTTCCGTTAATTGAATGAGAAAAATGTCATGTTGCAATGGCGCACAGTGACATTAGGCGTCCCGCTCTGTGAATACCCGCCAAGCTCAAACGTGTCGCCGTTGTTGAAAGTAACCAGAGCGACGCCGCTTGCTGTGTGTTCAACGCCTGCGTCCAGGGATTCGACAATAGCCTTTGCCATTGTTTCGCTTCCGTTCTCCCTGATCACAAAAGTTATTTCATTGAAAGTCGAACTTACTCTGAAGGATAGCGAAAAGTATATAAACCCCACTTTTGTCGAGCCGCTGTAAGTCGCAAGGTCCGTCCCAGTACTCCACGCCCAGTCCGCCCCGCTGTCATCGCCAGCAGTCAGGTGAGTGAGCTTGGAAAAGGTAGTTGAGAATGCAGGAGTTGAGGTTGAGCTTGCTCCAACCTCTAGGTAATTCATTGGGGTAGAAGCGCTGGAGCTTCCAACCAAGTCTTCCCACGCGCTACCCGTCCAGAACATGGGTTTCAACGTGGAATTGTTGAAAGCCAGACGCCCCTCGTTGCCAGCCGAATAAGAGGAATGGGAAGAAGCGTAAACAAGTCTTGGATGGCCCAGCAGGTTGATGTCCAGAAACCCGTTAATCACGGTATTGGTGGATGTAGACGTTACGTCGCCGCCGCCGTTAACTCCTCCGTAATAAACGGAAGTGGCGATATTCCTAACCGATGCGGCTCGAACATCGTAGCCGAGGCCGCCCCAAATGTCCACATCATTTGCCAGCCATATATTCGGGCTCCAAAGTCGCAGCCCTGTAGTTGCCTCGACGCTCATAGTATCCATATTGTTGAGCATCAGCCCGTTGATGCCTGCCGCGTTGACAACAACATCACCGGCCGGGAGGGCTGAGATAATACCGTTGCCATCACTGGAGGAAAGGCTCGACAGGTCAACCGTATAGGTGGCCGCTCCATCGTTTTCCAGGGAGAGGTTTAGCGTTGTGCCGGAAAGGGAAAAAACGTCAACGCCCTGTTCGTCTGTGTCCGTGTCCACCTCCGAAATGTCGATGGTATTTCCGCCCGAGATCGTGATTTCATCGGTGCCGGCATTATAGGAAAGCGTTTGGGCGTCCGTGTTATCAAGGTAGGGCGCAAGGTTGACCGTATAGGGCGCTTCCGCGTCGCCTTCCAGGCTCAATTGCAGAGTATTGCTCGAAATCTGGAAAACGTCTATAACCTGGTTGTCCAGCAATTCAGAGAGGTTTACGCTGTTGCCGCCAGAAATAGAAAGGTTTGGCGAAGTGAAAGAAAGCGTTTGGCCGTCCGTATCGACTCCGGCAATGTCCACGCTGTTGCCCTCTGATATAGAAAGCAGCGTTCCGGCGAGGCTCAGGGTTTGGTCGTCTGTGTCCGTGACCGTGCTGGAGATCGTTAGGGTGTTGCCGCCGTCGTTGTAGCCCTTAGAGATTCCTGTTCCAGCTACAATCAAGGCGTTAACTTCCTCTTGGATTCCCTCGCTTAGGTCGGGCGAATTCCCTCCTGAGATCGCAAGCACCCTGGTGGATTCGGTGAAGGTTAGCGTTTGCGCGTCTGTGTTATCAAGATACGCCGCCAAGCTGACGCTGTTTCCGCCGGTGATCGAAAGGGTGTTCGTCGCAAGGGAAAGAGTTTGGGCGTCGGTATTGTCCAGGTACGGCGACAAATCCACGCTGTTGCCGCCCGTGATCGAAAGGCTGTTGGAGGCAATGGACAGAGTTTGGGCGTCGGTATTCGTGTCGGTGTCAGCAGCCGGGGCCCACGAGCTTCCATTCCATTTCAACACTTGCCCGGAGCTTGCGCTCTGCTGGGCAAGCTCCAGCGGAGTGCCAGCCGTGCCGTCGCCGGAAAACCGCGCCGTTTTCTGCACCACCTGGGAACCCCAATTATCGCCTCCAGTGGAAGGGTTGGCATAAGTGCCGTCACCCCGCAGGAATAGGCTTTCCTGCCCGGCCAGGGGCTGAGGGGCAAGGCCTGAAGCGCCGTTTTCCTCAGCGGTTGCGCCCGCCATCACCGGGATAGTATCGCCCGTGCCGTTGGTGATGCTCAATATCCCAGTTGCCACGTCGAACTCTAAGTCCTGGTTTGACCCGCCGCCTTCGCTGACAATACGGTTATTTTGCCCGGCAGCAAATAAAGCGCACAGCATCAACAAAATGAAAATCAATATCCGGTTCATTCTCATAGCTTATTCTTTCCAGTATATGCAGATTTCTGGGGCGGCATCTCCGTCGAAGCTCTCAGCTTCTCTTTCCCCGGATGACCCAGTCTGGTGGACGATGATCACAAAATTGTGTCCAGAGGCATAAGACGGGTTGTCAACCGCCTCCTGTATGATCGTAGCCAGGTTAGGCGTCCGTTGGTTTGGCCCGGCATTGCCAACCGGCGTCCAGCTTTGCCCCGTGAGCGTCCAGGTCACGAATGCCTCAGTCCAGTCCCTGCTTAATATGTTGTTGTCGGGCGTGTTGAAAACTGCCGGGTTGCTTCCTTCTTCCGCATATATCTCCACCACAAGCGGGTCAACTATGCTGGTGTTGTCTACCGTAAACTGCACGAACGCACTGTCAATCTGTGCGCCAGCAGGTATCGTAAATCCGTCGAACAACATGCCAACGTTTTGCGGTGTGCTGCCGTCATTTCCGATTTCCAAGTCAGACGACGCGATGTCGCCAACTGATCCGGTTCCGCCGCCATCAACGCCTTCCTCATAGTCCTCGTTTGAGGCATCCACTTCATCGCACCGGCTCATTGGCGTCCCGCCGCCAGCGGCAGGCTTAAAGCGGAACTGAGCGTAATATTGCGCTTCTAGCATCGAGGCTGAAAGCAGCAGGATAAATATAGAAAAACTCCTTTTCATTGCCTTGAATTAATATCCTCCTGGAACCCAATATGTGGTTCCGTCATAGAGTAGTTGCACCATGCGCCTGCCGTCCGAAAGTATGCCGGTGCCTGGCGCTACGTTAGTCTCAAACTTAACAGACCCCGGCCACGTGACAGTGTCGCCGTCGTCAGCATTCGTGAATAACAATATATATGCTCCGCCGTCAAGCGGGTTGTTCAGGGTTATTGTGATATTGGAAAGCCCCGTCATATCTATGATGCGGGCGTATTGCTTTTCACTTCCCAGGTTGACTGTGCCGCTCGTTTGGCTGTCCATCGCGTCAGCCTCGAAATACTCCAGGTCTGCGCTGTTGCCGCCAGTGATCGAGAGCGAGGTGCCTGATAGGCTCAAAGTCTGCGCATCCGTGTTGACCTCAGTAATGTCGATGGTGCCGCCGCCGTCGCTAAGGGTGATCTCGTCCGTGCCGGCGTTGTAAGAAATGGTTTGCAGCTCGTTCGACGTGCTTCCGTCTACCTCTGTAGCGGTGATCGTCAGCGTATTTGCCGCCGCGTTGTAGCTAGTGGATGCGATACCAGCCCCGGCGAAAAGCACGGTTTGCGTGTTTATTGCCTCCGTATCTCCTGCATCCGCGTCTATCGTCCAGTCTCCGCCCCCGCCCCCTGTCGCAGCAATGGTTATAGTGTTCGCCCCGTCGTCGGGCGTGATTGTTATCCCGCTGCCAGCGACCAGGTCTATATTTCCGCCGTCGTTCGCCACGCCGTCAATGCTGCTTACAATATCAGTTGTTATTGTTCCGGCCGCGTGGCTGTGGCTGTCGTCCGAAACCGCTATGCTATTGTAGGCTCCTGAAACGTCGCCGGAGAATGTGGTGGCCGTAGTCAAGTCGTCGCTCGCGTTTGTGTCGCCTGTGTTGGCAATCGTCAGGGTGTTTGCCCCGTCGTCGTATGTCGCGCTTATCCCTGTGCCAGCAACAACCAGGGCATTGACTTCCTCCTGGATCGCCTCGCTAAGGTCTATGCTGTTTCCGCCTGAAATATCAAGCGCCCTGGTTGCCTCGGTGACAGAGAGCGTCTGCGCGTCAGTGTTCGTGTCGGTGTC
>JRYC01001539.1_pt2 | contig 35427 bp, 50 predicted proteins | sample 235301 | NCBI WGS metagenome assembly JRYC01 (sample SAMN03074211, study PRJNA261470) | activated sludge metagenome | biome: Common Effluent Treatment Plant; feature: Wastewater; material: Activated sludge; isolation source: activated biomass of a common effluent treatment plant treating...
TGCTTCATGCACCAAGCCGGCTTCGCGCCAGACAACGTGACGGACACGGAAACCGGCGAGATTATGGTGACCGGCAACGGCATCGGGCTGGCGTGGAGTTGGCCGGAAATTCGTGTTGTCGATGAGACGATGCTTGCGATTTTCAGAGAGAAGTGCGATGCGGCGTTGGAGTGGGCGAGAGAGCAAAGCAAGTCAGAGAAAGAAAAAAGAAAATTGAGAAGAGAGTCAACATGACAAAATCGGGTATCGAGAAAAAGCAGGAAAAGATCATGATAACGACGAACCTGCTTCGTGTGACACTGGCCAGATCGCCGTGGGTGAGCAATGAGTGGCAGTACGAAGTCGCAAAGCTTTTTAGCGACTTCGATGAACGCGGCGAGATTGCCGTCGAAGTCGCGTTCGAGGACAGCAATATCCCTAATGATGAATTGGAAGGTCTTGTCCAGGCATGCAATGCCTACGGGTTCCACGCAATCCGCGACGCGATACTGAACGCGATGGAATCGAAAAGGAGCAATTATGCTGCAAGTTGAGAAGAACGACACGGGCCGATACGTTCCGAACCAGGAAACAATTGATAAAGTTATGCGCTGGACGAAAGACTACAAGTGGGTCGAGAAGAGCAAGGGTAAGCAAATGGAACTGCTCGACGAGATAGCGCGGGACTGTGGATATACCAATGTACGATCCAGATCATTTGCATTCATGGTCGCCGAGCATATCGACAAATATTTCTCGCCGGCGTTGGCGGACAAGTTCAGCGTGTTGATGGACGAGTCGTTCCCGATGCCGGAGAAATAATTTTCGCTTGCTTTTCTCGCGCAAATTCGTAAAATTGGTCTTATGGAAAACGGTGCATTCAAAAATCGGATAGTCGGGCACGGGATCAAGCCGGCAAGTCAGTTCATGGCCAATCCTTTAAATTGGCGCCAACACCCTCCCGAGCAAAGGAGTCTCCTCAACTCGGTTCTGAAAGAAATCGGATGGGTACAAGACGTGGTGGAGAACGTCAGAACTGGAAATCAAATAAATGGAAGATGCTGAGAAAGCCTTCGATGGTCGGCAAATCCGGTACGCACGCGAATAAATATATCAAAAAAACTATTTCACGGGAAAGAATAACGGCTGGATTTGAATGGATTGGAAATGTTGATAGAGATGCTGCAAAAGAGTTTGGAATAATCAAATGAAAGCGTTAAGTATAAGACAGCCGTGGGCATGGTTAATTGTGCATGGCATAAAGGATATAGAAAACAGAGATTGGGCAACGAATTATCGCGGTGAATTTTTGATACACGCATCAAAGACATTTGATTCAGATGGATATGATTTTATTCGAAAAACTTTTAGCATATCAATGCCTAAAAGTTGGCAATTTGAGCTTGGCGGAATAATTGGAATTGCAAATCTGATTGAATGCGTTGATAGTCATCCGAGCAAATGGTTTTTTGGAAAATATGGTTTTGTTATTAGCGATGCAAAGCCACTCAATTTTGTGGCATTGCGAGGCAAACAAATGTTTTTTGATGTTGAATTGGCCTTTAATAAAAATAACCATTTGAATTATTAGAAATTGAGTCGTGAAATATGAAGGGTGTAAAAGGATTTCAGAAGGGCGTTGTAACCAATCCGGGAGGCAGGCCGCCCAAAGAACGTGAAGCCGCCTACCTTCTCATCATGAAGGAGATCGTAACGGCGGAAAATTGGCGCAATCTCTGCGTCGATGCGTATTTGGGCGCGCGTGGTATCAAGGTCAAGTATACCAACGGCAAGCCGGACGGCTACGAGGATGATCCGCAGGCGACGCCGGGGAGCAAGTTGGCTAATAAGCGATTCTTTGCCGATTATCTGATCGGCAAGCCGATAGAGCGGATGATCGTCGCGGAAGACACCAACGGCGAGTTGATGGACTTGTTCAATGACATGTACGTCAGCATAGCCAAAGAGAAGGACGACAAGCTCGACGACATAGTCGAGCAGGCGAAAACGTTCATCGAAAAAGAGGAAAAGAAAAAAAGAAGGAAGCATGGGCAACGTCCTGGACATGCCATTGCGCGAGGCGATAGCGAAACACCCGCACCCGATAGTGATGCGGGGAATAATGGCCAAGCACGAGATACAGTCCCGCAAGCGTGAGAAGACAAGGCAACGCGCCAAAGATTCGTTGATAGACTTCGCGCAATATGTCGATCCGCTCTATGTGGTTGACAGGATGCACATGTTAATCGCGTCTGTCCTCGAGAGAATTGTCGTGAACGAGATAAAGCGGATTCTCATTACGGCCCCGCCGCAAACCGGCAAGTCACACTTGGTCTCGGAGATTTTTCCCGCCTACTGGTTCGGCAAACGCCCGAACGATTCTATCATACTTTCGAGCTACGCCGACACGCTCGCGCGCGACAAGGGACTCAAGGCGCGCGACATTATAACCAGCCAGGAATACCAAGAGATATTTCCGGATATACAAGTCCGGGAAGACAAGCAAGCGCGACATGATTGGGAAATTGCCTCTCCGCATCACGGTGAATTTTATTCTGCCGGCGTCGGTGGAGGTATCACTGGCCGCGGCGCATCGCTTGGCATCATCGACGATCCGGTGAAAGACTGGGAAGAAGGTCAGTCGCAAACCATCAAGGAAAAAACGTGGGACTGGTATGAGAGTACATTTCGCACACGTATCAGGGAAGGCGGCGCCATCATTCTTATTATGACGCGATGGGCGAAAGACGATTTGTTCGGACGAATACTCTTTAGCGGAAAGGAAAAATGGACGGTATTGCGCCTTCCGGCGTTGTGTGAGACGCAAGAAGAGCGGGATAAAAATGATAAAGAATTGGGACTGCCAATCGGAAACAAGGACCCGTTGAAGAGAAAAGTTGGTGAGTCCGTTGCGCCGCACAGATTCAGCGCGCAGACTTTGCAGGCAAACATGGATGGAATAAGTTCGACTAAGGCATCCGCGATATACAAGGGTGTTCCGCGTTCCCCCGAAGGCGACAAAGTAAAACGGCATTGGTTCGACATAATCGATGTGAGTGAGGTGCCATTCAGAGCGAAGCGGGCGCGTTATTGGGATCCGGCGGGAAGTAAGAAAAAGACATCGAAGTATACGGCCGGCGTCCGTGGCNNTTCTACATTGAGGATGTGAAGCGCGACCGACTAACGCCGGCGGAGAGAAACCGTCTTATGCGGCAGACGGCAGAGCTTGACGACAACGAATATGGCGATTATCAGGTCAAGCAGTTTTGGGAGGAGGAAGGAGGAAGCTCCGGACAGGATTCTTCAGACACGTATGCAATGCAGGTCTTCAAGGGTTTCAGCGCTGAGAAGGACAGACCGACCGGCAGCAAGGACGTTAGGCTTGATCCGTTCATCGGCTGGGCAGAACAGAAAAGAGTCAAACTCGTGCGTGGACGATGGAATGAAGAGTGGCTTGACGAAATGTGCTCATTGACCGGAATCGGAGATGAGATAAGAGACCAGGCAGACGCGACGGCAGGATTGTTTAATCGTCTGCAAAAAGGAGATGTTGCCAAAGACCCGATTATCTCCATCCGCGCGCGCAATGTGAATGAGGTGTTGCTGCCATGACAAAAGAGGAATTGGATAAGATATTCGATTTTTTAATAGAACGTGGCTATCAAGTAAGTCCGGATTATGATATGGGGATTTGTGGAATATCAAATGAATTGGGAGATATTTTTTATTGTGGTGCGATACCGAAAAATGAATTATTTGCGCGTGAATTATATGAACATTTAAAGATAGCTCATAATATATTTCATCAAGAAAAAAAGAAGGGATGACAAAAATGATCGAGCGACTGGATAAAAAAGACAAGATGTTCGATTTTTTAACAGCAAGATTATTAGAATTAGTGTCGGAAGACATTGGCGTGAGCGTTTCTATTGACGAAGCAGCATCTGATGCTTTGGCGGTGACGTTTCGTAATGGAAAGGCATTTTCTCGATACTCGATGAAAATGGCATTGATAGAATCAATAAATAGTGACGAGTTGAAAAAAACATTGGTTATTCCGCTCCTGTGCGATCTGGCAAAAGAAAAGTGGCTAAGAAAAAATTATACCAGACCAATCATTAAAGAAGACTTAACGTCAATTTTTTATCTTAATGATTCAGGCGAGATAGAAAGCAAGATCACATGAAATTCCACCCATACGCCGACATATTCCCGGCCATGTCAGCAGAAGAATTTTCAGAATTAAAGGCCGACATCGCCAAACATGGCCAACGGGAAACAATCAAGACCAAAGACGGGAAAATAATTGACGGCAAAAACAGATTCAAGGCCTGCAATGAGCTTGGCAAGAGGCCACGATTCGAGGAATATACCGGCGAAGACATTCTTGAGTACGTGGTGTCGCTCAATCTCAGCCGGCGCCATTTGTCCACGAGCCAGCGGGCGGCTATAGCAGCGAGTCTGTTGCCGGAATATGAGAAGGCGGCAAAAGAACGAGAATCATTTGGTGGAAAGTTTAAAGGTAGTGTAAATTTACACTACCCTGAAAAGGGAAGATCGACAGAGAAGGCGGCGGATGCTTTCGGCGTGAGCGCAAGCACAGTGACGAAAGCGGACAAGATAAAAGATGCGTCCCCAAAAGTTTTCAAGCAAGTTCGTGATGGTAAACTTTCCGTGAATGAAGCGCAGAAGGTTTCGTTCGCAGAAAAGATGAGCAGGTTGCAGAAACCAGGCGGCGGGAAAAAGGTGATGACCGCGCGTGATTGCTACAAGGTGCAATATGGGATGGTAGACATGAACGGCAATTTCATTCGGGGCGCCACGTCGAAATATCTCGCGCCGAAAGAAGATTCACAGGAAGGAATAGACAAGGATTGGCTGGACGGAAAGCTTGACAATACAATCGACGAGATTTCAGAACGATACTCGGTTAGGGGAAAATAGCAAAATCTGTCAGGAAGAGAGTCTAAATAAAAAAAATACTTGACAATAATTTTATTTATTGCTAACTTACCGCAAAGTCATAAGGAGCCAGACAGGCATGAGAAAGCTAACGTTGATTTTCGTTATTCCCACCTTGATTTTTTCAACTTCCTTCGCACAGAACAAAATCGAATACAGCCGACTTAATTTCTCCGATGATTTAAGCGCCAGCACACTCTCGGCAAGTTTGTCTTTCAAGCCGCCAATCTTCAGCAATGACAAGTTGAGTGTGTTGCTCGGATTCTCGGTTGCATTCGCTGAAGATGAAAGCAAAGTCGGCAACCCTGCGGTCGGTCTCAAATACACCAGCCTGCCATTGCATACCACGGCGACCGGATTGCTTTACATCCCATCGTCCACCGACAACGTCGCGACGCTTGCCGCGTTCGTCGGATCGCAGGACACCAAGTTCGGTCACTACGTGCCAGAATCGACGCCGGTCGAGCTTGGGTTGAGTTCGTGGGCAAGCCTGCCGATGGGACTGCGCGGGGACTTCTCGTTTTCATACCTGTTGCTGTTTGTGAATGACAAGCAGATTTTGAGCAATGATAGTTTTGAACTTTTCTTCCCGTATGCGGTGCGCGTAAGCAAATACGCTGATGATTTAGAATTTGGTGCGTCCTGGACGGGGATTTGGTACGCGACGGAGAATCTGGAAAACAAAGTAGCATCGCAGGCGCGTTTTGATGCGGGCTTGTGGCTTGGGCGATTCAAGCCGACGCTGGAGGCGGCGTTTCCGTTGACCGACAATTTCAAGAACGTTCTTGACAGAACTTTTTCAATTAGGCTTGTAGTGAAATAAATAGGACTTTAATTTCCACTGTAGCAACTATGGCAATGACAACAGCGAATTATGATGAAAGAGTTGTCAACGAGTTTTTGGAAAGGGCCTGGAGGTGGAAAGACCTGAGCATGGTCAACCGAACCGCACTGAATTATATCAGCGGTTTCATGCTATCAGGTTTCACGGGAAATATATCATTGGAACTAAACGAAGGACAGTACGCCAAGATTATCCACACGCCGGCGTCAATAAAGAACAGAGAAGACTTGACGGCGGCGTTACTTGACATGATAGATAAAACGAAGAGGTAGGCTCGTTCTCATAGTTTCAAGTTAGGGTCTACTTTTGAAAGAGAAGCCCTTGCGTGGGCAGTCGGTTAAAACCGGATGCTCGCGCAAGGGCTTTTTCATTTTATACCCATGCAAACAGCGGAAATCAACACGCAGAGCCTTGTGGGATTCATTGACGAGATCAGGATAGCGAAGGAACAGGGATGGCAGGTCTTGGAGATGAAGACGACATACTCCGCGCAACTCATAAAGCTCAACGAGCCGAAATTGGTTTTTACCATCGGCCCGGTTTCAAACAGAACAATGAAAGGTTGACATCATGGCCATTCAATTGACAGACATCCAAAAAGTCTCGCTGGCGATTTCGGCGGTTGACGCCGCCGGCAATCCGGCGCCAATCGAGAACGCAACATGGGTTTCTTCTAATGAGACAGTGTTGACAGTCGTCGCGAGTGTTGACGGACTCTCGGCGGTCGCGACCACGGTCGGGCCACTCGGCACGGCGCAAGTCCAGGTTTCGGCAGACGCGAGAATCGGAGCCGAGGAAGTTATTTTGCAGGGCGTGCTTGATGTCGAAGTGATCGCGTCCGAGGCCACGGCGTTGAATGTGACGGCCGGAACTCCTGAGTCAAGGCTTTAATGGCGGACATATTCAACAGCATCAAGGGGGGTTTCGGAAAGTTGCTTCCGGAGCGGAAACGTATTTCTCAGATCGTCGTTTCGTCAGCCGCAGAGATGGAGTTGAAGGCGAACCGGACGACGCGGCAGGATTTTATTGTTAGCCCGACTCATGTTTCGCTTGCGGCGTCTCTCCTCCCTGGAGAGCCGGTCATACATAAGAAGACGCCGAGCGCCAACGCTAAGACCTCGTGGGCGATGTACTTCGAGGATGACAGAGTTAGGGCGGCAGTTGATTCTATTGCGGAGGATGCGGCGCAGCGCGGGATTGACCGCCGGCCGTTCGCGATAAACGTCAAGACCGAGAACGCCGGCGAAGCGGAAGAATTGAAAGATCATTTCGAGAAGCTTTTCTCACTCCGCAAGGTCAACATCTGGAATCGGATTGATCGGATTGTCCGGGGCTTTCTCAACGAGGGCACGATCTACTACAGGAAAATAATTTCCATATCCGAAACACCAACGATAGTCGAATGGAGTCTGATCGACGGGCCTCGCAAGAACTTTATCATCATACCAATACACAGCGACAATCCGGACATTGACGGCGGCTATGTCCAGTACGAGATGGCGACGCGCCAACCCGTCAATTTCTTTTTCTGGTGGGAGGTCGATGCTTTCCACTGGCGCTTCGACGAGACGAGCGGGAGCGGGTTGCCGCTCATGTCCAGCGGCGGAAAGAACTTCGACAGGCTCGACCTCATCGACCGCACACTGGCAACTGCCCGCAACTACCACGCCTTCAAGAGAATCCTGAATGTGCTCGACGTGACCAACGCCGACGAGATGGACAGGATGATCACGCTCATAGAGAACCGCGACCGGCAGCGTGGCGCGCAATCACCCTTCTCCAATTACTACACCAACAAGCAAGCCAGCGTATTGGACACGACGATGAACTGGCAGATCCCGGATGTCGGCTACGCGCAGGACAAGCTTTTCAACTCCGCCATGATGCCGAAGGGATTGTACGGCAGCGGCGGCGCCAACATCAATCGGGCAGTACTCGACATGCAAACGCAGAGATATATCGACGGCACAGTGATGGACGCCGAGGCCTCCGTACAAAGTGGGCTTGAGACGTTCGTCGCAACTGAACTCTATTTGATGGGACGGACGCCGGCGATGACTTCAATTGAATTTGTTTGGCCGCCAAAGCATGTTATTGATCCGCGCATGGTCACGGAAGCGAAGGCCGCCGTTGATTCTGGTAGGCTCTCGATAGATTCATATCTCAGTTATGCGTTTCGCACGAGCTTTGACCGCGAAGCCGAGAAAATAAAGCAGGAAGAAGACAAGCTGGCGAAAATGGCAGCAGAGCGTGAGACACAGATGAAAAAGAATGCCGATAACGGCGATCTTAATTCTGATGAAAATATTGACGTCGAGGATGATGAAGAGTTTGACGTTGAATCAATTGTCCGGCACAGGAATGGAAAAGCAAACAGGCTGCTTGAGATAGCATGATTGAAATAATTTTACAGAACGGCGAGACATTGATTGTGGAAAACAATCTTGATTTTATGGCGACTATACTTGCAGATGCAAAAAAGCAAAAGATTATGCTGAATGTCTTCGATACGTTCTCGAAAAGACGATATTTGTTTTTCCCGGAAGCTGTGGTTTATATAAAAGAAAAAATTGATTGAGGCACGAAGATGCCACTCAAAGTTACGAAAGATTTTATTCATGTCCCTTCCGGTGAGCCGGACAGCGGGTTCCAAAAGGGATTCGGGCGTGTTATTATCGTCGATAAGGCGCGCGGCATAAAGGGAACATTGAGAAAGTTGAAAGGCTCTGGCAAGACGCGCATCAGCAGCTACATGTTTCCAACCGGAAAGTTTACGAAGGCATCAGCGCAAGCCTGGGTGAAGGCGCACAAAGAAGAGGTTGACATGGAAACGAACTTACAATTTCTTGATCCCGTGAAAAAGCGTTGGCCGCTCACCTATCCGGAGATATTCGAGACGCTCATAGCCTTCAACAACGGAGACATTTATGAGGATTACAGCGAGTACGGAGGATGGGACAGGGTGAGCACCTATGGCCGAAAGTTGGCAAGAAAGCTCACGCAGATGGTCAACAATGCGACGGTCGACGACGAATATGACGAGGAAGGAAACCCGACAAACTCGTTTCGACGGAACGACGGCGGAACAAAAACGATGTACAAGTTTCATGATGGGCAAGTGATCGTCGTCAACTCGAAGAACTCCAGTGACAATGAGATGGAATGGGAATACCATGAAAATGTAGACGGTGAATCTGACATAATGTTCTCGGGAGAGGAAACGGACTCTTACGGCAACATGGTCAAAGCCATGCGCAATAAAAAGAAGATGAGCCGTAAGGACATGGCTTCGATGATGTCCATGTCGATGGCACGGCTGGCGGAGATCGAGGACGGCGACGATCCAGATGAAGATGAAATTGGCGAGATCGCCGGGGCGCTCGGCATGAGCAAGAAAAAAATGAAAAAGATGATTGCCACGGCGATACCTCCAAGCAAAACGCAGAACACCGGGACTGAAGAATTTATCGAGATAATCGACGAAGAGTTTGAAATCACCGACGAAGAGATCGAGTTTCAAGTAGAAGAAGAATTTGAGATAGCAGAAGAATTAGAAGAAAAGAAACAAATAGTTTTCGAGTCGGTGGGATTGTATGAGATCGACAACAAACAGGTTGAGAGTCACCGGCTGTGCGGGGAAATCATTATGGAAGAAATGAGACAAGACGGGACGTGTCGTTTCACCGTCCCGATCATAAACATAAACCAGTACACGGCGAACGGAAACAAATATTCGCAGGGATGCGCCGAGGAACTTATCCATGACATCAACAAGCTGCATGAATCCCAAAGGGAAACACCGCTTGAAAGGCGGTCATGCCTTGACATTCGGATTCCGCCAAAGGTGGCCGAGTCGTTGATGGAGGAAACGTTCGATATGATGCCGACGCACGGGCCGCGCATAAGCTCGGCCTATGGAAACCCGCTGACGTCGAAGGCAGGGAAGATCGTCGGCGGCTACATCGACTACGGGAAGAAGATCGCCTACGCGATAGGCGAGACCATCCGGACGCAAGCAGGAAAAGACATGACCGTTTTGATAGAAGAAAAGATGGTCAAGGGCGTTTCACTCGTCGCGATACCAAAGGTATTCGAGAGCAACGGCAAGGGACCAGACAAGAAAGGGCTTGACGTCGATCGCTTCGAGTTTAAGGGCGGCGACTTCACCGACAATCCCGCCATGCCCTTCCCGGATTTTTCAGAGAAGGAAACATTTTTTGAACTTGTCAAATGAGGCAATATCATGGCAGACAAAATCACCAAATCGGAATATGAAGAATTGAAGCGCAAGGCGGCGTTTGCCGAGTCGCTTGAAAAGCAAGTCGCAGACCTGACCACTAAAGTTAACGGCGCACAGAAACCGGAGACTTCGGAGTCAGACGAAACGAAGAAACTCCGCGAAGAATTGGAACAACGCAAGGTTAGCGAGCGCAAGGCCAGCATCGCGGCGGCGCGGGCTGATTACGAGAAGTTCGCCGGCGAAGAGGTCACGCGCCAGAACAAAGACCACTTCAAGAACAAACTCGGCAAGTACGCTCTTGAAGAGGTCATTGGTGCAATCAAGGTCATTATCACCGAAGAACGCATCGAATCTTCACTCAAAGACCCTGTTGACGGAAAGCCGTCATTGAATATGTGGATCAAGGGTGAAGTTTTCAAAACCATGAAAGAAAAGATGCGGGTTATCGAAGAGGCCGAGGCCGCCGTTGCCAGAACGCAAATGATTCAAACAACCTCCGATCCAGCATATCGTATTAACGCGATGGGCGCGGCACGGAAAGAACTCGGCGAACTCCGCGAGGAAGCATACGGCACGGACGCCGAATCGAAATATCATGATCTCCGCAACCACGTCCGCGACATGCTGCTCGCCAAGATTTTCAAGACGCCGGTTATTCGCAAAGACGGCACGCATATCCTGGAAGAGTTCAAGCCGATGCTGCACGAGATGATCTCTTTGCAGAAGGCTTACGAGGAGATGATGGGCATGGGCGACCACCACATGTTCTCACCGGGCGGTCGCGTTCACAGCATCCTGAACAGCACGCAGGCGCGGCAGTCCATCGCGAAACTTATGGAAGCCGACGAGGCGACCACGACACTCGTTGTCGGCGGCACCACGGTTTCGTATCTCCCCGTAGACGCCAGCGCGGCGATCGTCATGGCGACGTGGCCGCGGCTTATCGCGCAACGTATTGCGGCATCGACCGGAACGATGCAAAGCAACAACGTTCGTATTTATGACCTGCAACATCCGCACAGTGACATTGATGCTTTCCGCAAAGGAATGCACTTCTTCGGATCGGTTGACTCCGACAATCTCGCAACGTTGGCAACGACTCAAACATTGACCACGAGCGGAGTTGATGCTTCCGATGAAGGAGCGCTTTCCCGCGCGTCGAATCATTATCCCGGCGACGTATTCGGCATTCTCGGCGAAGTCGTTGACGCTGACGCCACGATCACGATCACCGGAACTGATCAAAACGGAGATACCACGCAGACAGCGGTCGCGACGTTCTTGACCACGGACGCCGTCGGTACGATCCGGGCATTTGTCCCGACCGTGCTTGGCACAAAGTTCATGGACGTGACAGCCGTTAGTTCTACGGGCTGGACGGATGCAGCGGCCAAAGGTGAAGTCGGTATCTTTACGCCTGATCCGATTGTCGGCCATACGGCCGGATCGCCAGCGCAGAAGTCGTATTTCAAACTCACTCCGTACGATATGACTGAAAAGAGCTACGACCTGCAGAGCAACATGCCGCTTGCGATTATCGAGGACATGCAACGGGCGCTTGCGGCTGGTGGCGGGACCGGTCTCAATCTCGTCGCGACGATGATTCGTATATTGTCGAACGAGTTGACCAACCTGATCGACCAGGCAATCATCGACCGCGCCGTGCAAAACGTTTACACCAACAATCAGATTACGTTTGATTCGACCACGCCGAGCGCCGGCTACTCCGTCGCGGAGTGGCGCGAGCAGGTGCATTACAACTTCGACGTCGTCGCATCAACCGTCGAGCATTTTTCCAGCGCGCGGCCAAACTGGATGATTATGCACTCGCTTGACGTTCCGCACGTAACCGAGTGGCTGAAGGGAACGGGATTTATGACTCCGTTCGACCCGCTCGTCAATGATCCGTTCGCTGACGCTCGGGCGCAATATCGCCTTGTCGGTTGTGATGTTTATAAGTCGAATAACGCGGTATTGAAGCGCGTCTTGTTTGGCAGTAACAATCAAGATACCGGCGTGCATTACTGGACATACGTGCCGTTTCAGATTCTGCAGGGCGCGAACCCGACGGCAGGTTTCGAGCAGGTCGTCATGCTCCATCACCGGGCGGTGATTGACGTACCGAACGCAACCGGCAAACCAAGCACAGGGCAAAAATCGCTTGGTCTGTTGAAGATCACGCGTTAACCCAAGTCATAGCAAGGCGGGCGGTTTTTTCTTCATCCTTTCCGTCCGCCCTGTTTTAAATTTAATAGGCAACACGATGGAATATTGTTTTAAGAATGTTGGAAAAGAGCCGGTCAGCGCACTTGGAATTGTGGTTGCGCCGAAAAAAAACTCGCGACCATTGACTCAACCGGAATTACAACTTGCGTGGAATAGTGAGTTGCCGGAAGGAATAAAGATAGTGCCGCTCCTGCTTGAATCCGAATCACCGACAAAGGCGCCGGTCATTGAAGTTCATGAAGCGGAGCCAATCACCGAAGAGCTTCCTGCGACGAAGAGACGCGGGCGGCCAAAACAAGAGGTATAATCATGTTGCGATATCCAGTTTTCAAGGTCTTTGCCGGTTCGCTGACCACTGCGACGACAAAGACTGATTTGACCGCGTCGTATGCGTTGGTCGGCAGTGCGGCAAGCATTCGTGAGCTTGACGAGATGTGTTTGTTGTTGCGTGAGCACGCCAACAGCGAGAATGCCGTGGTGAAATTCTATCTCGCCCCAGATGGTTCACAGCCAGCGTCTTCCACCGGCATGTATCAACTCGTAACCGCTTCTACAAGTGCGGAAATTGAAGTGACCGTGGTTCAGAACACGAGGCAATGCTATCCGCTGACCGGTGTTTCCGGCCGTTGGCTATTGCTCGAGGCAAAAGGAGCATCAAGCACCGGCGCTGACCTTTCAGCATTTCTAACGGCGCAGGAAAGACTCGGCAAGGGCAAGAGTGCAATTTGGGCGAACAAGCTTACCATCATCGGAACGACTACGGAGTTGACCACGAGCTACGCTGACGTTGGCAACTTCGTTGACATTCGCGGACTTTCCAACTTGACTCTTTATCTTTACAATAGTGTTGCCGGTGCCGATCCTGCGGATGTAACCGTGTTCATCGGGAAGTCGAACACGCAGCCATCAGCGACAACGTCATTGTGGCCGCTTGACAATACTTCCGGAACGATTTTGACTTTTCGGGCATTGACGCAAGAACGTTCAGCGCATCCGCTCACCGGAATTTCTGGAAGCTGGCTTGGAATTCAGGCCAAAAGCACCGGCAGCGGAACATTGGCTTCGATTACTGCATCTGTGACCGGCATCGCCCAGGGGGTGTAAAATGAGAAATCCCACAGTCGTCAGAGGAATTCTCGCCGGCGGGCCGGTCTTGACCTTCGAGAATAAGGTCGGAACCCCGCTCTCGACCGTGACCGGCACGGCGACCGATGGCGAGGGCTCGTGGCAATTGCAGATTCAGAACGATTTTTACGGCGTCCAGAAAATCGCGATAGCCATCGAGCACCTGCGCGGCGGGGAGATCGTCCGGATGCACGTGAAGCCAAGCACGGCCTACACGAACATCATCGCTGGACTGACAATCACCTTCGGGGCGACGATCAACGCCGGCGACATCGCGAACATTTCGTATACATCTTTGTTTGTCGTAAACACGGCTTAATTATGAAGATAAAAATATTTGTTGTTGTACTCATGTTTGTCCCGTTGCTGGCATCAGCGCAAATCATCAACACCTACGAGTGGAGCGATACCGTCTCCGTCAACTCGCAGGACACGATCTATTTCGCGTTCAGGCCGGCGGCGGGATATTCTTATGTCGCGCCGAGCAACGCTTCAACGTTCAACCCGCCTGACGCGGTAGTCTGGGCGGGAGCGGCAAGGCTTGAGTTCGAGACGATCTCGGGAACCGCGCTCGATTCGGTCGTGGCATTGGTGAAACCAATCAACAAGGCCGGCGAGATTTACGTCAGCGATGACTCTACCTGGGCGTGGGGAACGGCATTTTCGGTGACGGGCGCCAATCTCACGCCGGGCGACGGGCGCGTTCATTCAGTGCGGTTGACCGCATTTTTCGATCCTGCCGTTGGCATGGCGGTGATTCTGAAAATTCTTGATCTTGTCGGCGGTGATAGAGTTGTTGCCTTGCGACTAACACCGGAGTGAACATGAAAAAATTCATAACGATTGCATTTTTGCTCCTGTGTGGGAACGCATTCGCGCAGTTCCGGCAGGGCAACATAACGATAAACGTTTTCCGGGTTGACACGACCGGGGCGCAGGTTTTGGTTTCGGACGGCGATACCCTTTTCCTTGACGTATCGAACGCCTTCCGGGCGTTGAAGATAAATCTCAACGGCGTTACAATTTTTAGCGTGGACACGACGGGAACCGTCTACACGGCCACGCGGTACGACGCGATCGGGGCGGTCGACCTTGACATCGGCTCGGCGGACGTGACGGACATCCAACTTTTCACGGACGGGACGGGAGACGCCGAGGTCGTCTTGCCGGCGCAGAGCATCAGCGGGACGGAGATTCTCAACGCCACGATAGATTCGACGGACGTGACGAACGCGAGCATCGCGGCGACCGACCTTGTCAATGCCTCCGTGCTGAACGCCAAGCTTGCGCCGAGCGCAGTCGATTCGGCCAAGATTAAGGACGCGACGATAATCAACGCGGACATTCGGGTATCGACATTGGACTCTTCCCGCGTCGCCCCAGGTGGACTCACACAATCAGACATTCGCGTTTCAAGCCTTGATTCAAGCCGCGTGGCTCCGGGCGGATTGACGTTGTCTGATTTGCGAGTTTCAAGTTTGGATTCATCACGAATAAAGCCGGGTGGAATTACATTGAGCGACATTAGAGTGAGTTCGCTTGATTCATCGGTAGTGGCTCCGAATGGACTCACTGCCGCAGATTTGCGACCGAACTCCGTAGGCGCATCTGAGATAATCGAGACGGACGACTATACCTTTGGGACGGTTGCCTTGACTGTGATCGACGAGAGTTCGGTGTCGGCAGGAAGCAACTCATTTTCCGGAACGGCGACGACCGACACTGTTACAGTGAGCGGCGCGCTCATTACGGATATATACCGAATCGAGTTGACCGGAGCCGGAGCGCCGTCGGCGAATGATTTTTATCGGATCGAGAAGACTGCGACCGGATTTGTCATTCACCGCAGCGCGTCCGGGACTTCTGGCTTGACTTACGACTGGTTCAGGAGCAAACCATAATCAGTGGCATCCACGAGAACACAACTTAGGGCGATGCTTCGCGACGAAGTCGGAGACGTGGAGCGCGTTACCGGCACGGCAACGAGCGGCTCGTTGACCACCGTGGTCGACACGTCTCGGCTTACGCAAGTTGACAACTATTGGCTGAAGCAAAAGATATTCATCAAGACCACGACCGACACGCTGGCGCCGCAGGGAGACGCCAGGAGAATTTCGTCTTCAACGAGTTCGACTGGAACGGTTACGGTTGAATTGCCATTCAGCGCGGCGGTGCAGGCGGGCGATACCTACGGCATCGCGGTCTTGTCCGATAGCCGCCTGAACCAGGCGCTCAACGATGCGCTCGCGCAGTTCTCGAAATGGAGGCCGTACAAGACGACGGAGTCGATGAACGTCACGAACGGAGGAAGAAGGTTCTCGCCGACCTCCGCCGGCTCGATACTGAGCGTGAAGAAAGTCGAGTTCTTTGACAACACCACGCAGGAGTATGTCGATTATCACGGACAGTGGTTGTGGGACGACCATCTAAGGCAGATTGAGTTCAACTCGTGGTGGTCGGAAGCGAAAACCTTGACGCTGCACATTCAGAAGAGCCACCCGTCGCTCACGTCAGACAGCCAGGAGGTGACGGTCAAGTCGAACGAAGAAAATCTCATCGTGAGACTGGCAGCAGCCTTGACGATATTCTCGTTGTCTGAGAAGGAGTTCCGCGACGACTTCGGGGAGTTGAGACCGAAGAGCTGGACGCGCGGCGACGTCTCTATGACCTACGGTGATTTCAAGTCGCAGGCGCAGAGCATGGTCGAGACGGCGATGAAGCTCATAAAGGAGCAAGTGACGGAACCTGCTTTCGGATCGAGCGCCGGCGCGACGGCATTGCCATTCTCAGGATTCTCGGTAGACACGAAGAGTGATCCGGACGGGCAGGCGGCCCCGCAAGTTTTCTGGACGTTGAACTAACCTTTTTTAAATGAAAGGATAATTTATGAAAATATTCATTGGTTCATTGATGGTCATCCTCGGGATCGTTGGCATATTGATGCAAGCAGTCGGGAATTTGCCGTTCGAGATTCCACCGGCGGTAGACACTTTGCTCACGGTGATCGGCATCATTGTTTTGGGATTGGGTTGGCAGGATGAGTTAGATGGTGGGAAGAGCAGTATCATTGACTTGGTGAAAAAGTTTTTTTCGTCAAATCCATTTCGGATGCTCGGTCTTAATGTATTGCTTGCGCTCGCAAACAACATCATAGATTCAGGGCTTTTTTCTGGTGGTGTAGTGATTGCCGCGCAGATTTTTCTTGCCATCGCGGCAGTGTTTGGATTTGTGGCCGGATATGTTTCTTATCGGATTAAATTGTATCAAACGAGGTCAATATGAGTGAAGAAAAAAAGACCGGCCCCATTGATGGATTTTTTCTTATGTTGGCCGAAAAGTCCAATGGTTATAAAACATTGTCTGGGATTGTGCTAATTATCGGTGGGTTGGCAACCAATTTTTTTACCCCAGAATACAAGGAATCCGGATATAACTTGATCGCTGCCGGCGTGCCGTTATTGTTTGTCGGCATGGCGCACAAGGCCATTAAAAAAGCAGAGTCATGACAGACAGTGAGCGCGAAAGAGAGAAGGAAGAACGCAAGGTGCTGTTGGAAAAAATAGAGCACCATCTAAATCGTTTATCCGCTTTTTTCTATATCGTGCAGATGAGTTTTCCAGACGTTCTTTTTTGCCGAGCGAACATCAATGGACACTTTGACGAACTGAGCGGCAACTGGAAAAAGATATTGGGCTGGACGAACGAGGAATTGATGGGAAAGCCGTGGATAGAATTCGTTCATCCGGATGACGTGTTGGCAACGATGAAAAAATCGCAAGAGATGAACGACCGCGACGTGTTCAATTTTGTCAATCGCTACAAGCGCAAAGATGGAACGTATCAAAGGTTGGAGTGGGCGGCGATGAAATGGAACGGAACCGGAACTTCTTACTGTATCGTTAAGGTGCTTGATTGATCTATGAACAACGCCGATGCTGTCTCCGACTTCAAGCGTTATCAACTGCTCATCGAGCGTGACTGGGAAAGATTGAACCGGCTTGAAGAAAATCATAGTGAAATTGCCCAACGTATGGCCGTGCTTGAAACCGAGGTCAAAAACAAGGCGATTGTGCTTGCGACCATCATAACGGCCATCGGTGGAATGATAACAACGATGCTCAACTACTTCATGAAATGACTTTCATCGACGCAGAAAGCGCCCGACGCATGAACATAGTACGTCTCGTTACCACGCGGGACAGTGATGGCAATGTAGTAGGCGAGGCTTACAATGAAGTTTATGGCGAGCATTGGGCAGATTTGCAGCCTTTGCCCGATTCAACCAGGCTGGCAAACGAGCAATTGAAAATACAGGCATCACACAGAATTTTCCCGGAGCCGCGCGTGATTGGCGTGCTGGACAATGATTTTTACCGTAGCGTGAGCGATGGCAAGCTGTATCGAATCACGCAAAGCCATGATTATTCCACGCTGAATTATTTCGATGTTTGGGAAGGAGCCTTCGGTGATTCGGGCGCGGCGCAGACGGTGCAGGAAGTCAGATATACCGTAACCAATGTCGGGCCGGGAATATACACATTTGGTCAAGGCCTGTTTCTTTCTGTGCCGACGTTCACCACGGCGCCGGCAGTGTATGGAGTCGCCAGCAATGACAGCGATTTTCATATCGAACAAATCACCACAACCGGCTTCCGACTCATTGATGATGGTGGGGCCGAGACGCCGATTGTGACGGTTCAAATTTTTGGGACAATATAATATGGCCGTTTTATTTGAAGACAATTTTAATGATGGTAATATGACTGGATGGACTCATGACGGCGATACTCTGACAAATGCTGGTACGTGGGCAGTAGGAGGAAGCAGCAACACCTACGCTAAATCACATGCCGGAAATACGGCTTGGACGGATTATGAATATCTTTGTGATGTATGGGCAGGTGACAATGATTATCAAGGTATTTTGTTTAGACGAAGAAGCAGTACATTGTTTTACTTGCTTGAACAGGAGTTTGGAAATTCTACGACTTTGCTCCGTTTGATGCTCAACAATAGTTTTGATGCTGGTGGAACGGTATTGGGAAGTGCGAACACTGGAGCTACGACATCAACATGGTACACACTAAAAGTCATAGTAATAGGATCGAGCATAAAATGTTATTTTTCTACACAAGCAAATCGTAACAATATGGGAAATCCAATTATTACGGTCACCAATACAACGCATGCAAATGGAAACATTGGTTTAAGTTGTGATAGTCAATCCGGAAGCTCGCGTTGGGATAATGTTTTGGTTAATTCAATTGACAAGGCATTACCGTTGCGCCAGCGTCCGATGCGTCACATGATCATAAGGTGAAAGAATGGGTAGAATATACAGCGCAATTTTTAACGGCGTGGCTGTGACTGCACAACAAGATTTCTTCGAGGTGTTGTCGGCAGCGGATTCCGTTACGGTAGTTCATGCCATTGAGTTGAACCAGTCCACCGAGACCGGCGATGCGGCGGAGGAGATGCTGGCGATATTGATGGTTCGCGGCATAGGGTCGGTAACCTCTGGCTCTGGCGGCTCGACGGCGACGGCGCAACCGATGGCCGACGGGGACGCCGCGTTTGGCGGCACGGTGGAAATCAACAATACGACTAAAATGGTGGTCGGAACCGGTACACTGGAAACTTTAGCGGCTTGGACATGGAATGTGCGTATGCCGTTCGAGAAAATATTCACGCCGGAACTCAGGCCGGTAATCTCGCCAGGAAACCGGCTGACGATAGAACTTGCAACAACGCCGGCGGACTCAATAACGATTTCCGGTACAATTTGGCTGGAAGAGATTGGCGGTTAAAATAAATCTAAAGGAAAAATAACATGGCCTCATTCGTCTACAACACCGCAGCGAAAGAAATAGCTGACGGTACAATCGACCTGCTCAATGACACCATCAAGGTCATGCTGGTAACGAGCTCCTACACGGCAAACCGCGATGATGATGTCGTTGATGCGGGCGGCGCCAATGATCCGGTCGATCATGAGATTGTGGCGACGAATTACACGGGCGGCTGGGGCGGCGCCGGCAGGAAAACATTGGCGTCGCCGGCAATAACAACTGACAAAACCAATGATCGGGCAGAATTCGACGCGACAGACGTGACGTGGACCTCATTGGGTGGAGCACAAAACGCCACAATCGCAGCGGCGATCTTAATTAAAGAAGGCGTTGCCAACGACACCACTTCGCGCCTCATCGCCTATCACGATTTGACCGACACCCCGACCAACGGTGGCAACATTACCATCGTTTGGGATGCGGAAGGCATTATTCAATTTAGCACGGTTTGATGTTAACAGGCCGACAACATGAATAAGTGGGTTTTTAGGCGACCGTTTGATTTTTTCCGGCAAAAACGATTTTTGCCGGGCAAGACTCTCGGCCAATCTTTAACGGCCGCCGCAGTTCTTTGTTCTTTGACAATTCCAACGGCGAGTGTCACCGCAACCACTTCGCTAAGTGCTTCGGTTGCAACTATTGCTGTAACTGCACCGGCAGCAACTATTCAAGTCGGTACAGTATCTTTGCAGACCGGGGCCGTTGCTGTAACGGCATCAATACCAGCGGCAACCATTCAGGCGGGGGAATTATCAGCAAATGCGGATGCAGCAAGAATAAGCGTTGTCGCGCCAACGGCGATAGTACAATCCGGAAGTAGCAATGTTGCGGCGCCGACTTCGTTGGTTTCTGTTGCGGCGCCGGCGGCGACGATTCAGGCGGAAACAGCCCTATCGGTTGAATCAGCTTCAGTAATTGTTTCCGCTCCGGCAGCAACGATTCAAACGGGGACTTTGTTGGCGGCAGACGCTACAAGCGTTACGTTTGCAATTTCAACGGCGGCAGTTCAAACAGGGGCGACGAATGTTGCGGCAGAAACAATAACCATAAAGTTCGCTGCGGCAACGGGGACGGTGCAGGCCGGAAATGTTAATTTGCCGGCGAATATATCAGCGATTAGCTTGATCGCACCAACGGCAACGATCAGCAGCGGAGAGTCTTCGCCTTCAGCATCCCCGGCAATCGAAAGTGTCGTAGCCGTATCACCGAGCCTGCAATCTGAAAAAGCATTGTCAGCAACGGCGGCATTGATCAATGTCATCGCTCCAGACGCCGGAGTGCAAATCGGGGCGGTGAATTTAACGGCGCCGGTGGCGGTCACAATCATTTTGGCGCCAACGCCTGAAATTCAATCTGTCTGCAATCTTCCGGCGGCTGCTGTTGTTTTAAACCTGGGAGTTCCATCCGCTAATTTACAGGCGGGCAGTGTCGATCTCGCCGCCAATCCCACTCTCATTGTTTTAAATACTCCGACGGCTGAAGTCATAGTAGGATCGTTTATTGTCGCGGATCCAGTCAGAGTAAATGTTTCCATATCAACGGCAAGCATTCAGGCGGGAAGCATAAATGTTGCGGGACCTCCGACGATAATTAGAGTTTCGGCAACAGCATCGGCCGTAGATATTGGCGGAGTTGAATTGGCGGGATCAGCAACCCCGGTAAATGTTGCAGCTACAACGGCTACATTGCAGGCGGGTGGAATAAATCTCCCCACCGATGCAGCAAGAGTAAGTTCAAATGTTCCGAGTGCCGAGATAGCAATCGGGGAAGTTGAATTGGCGGCTACGGCATCGGTATTGAAGCTGAATGCCCTATCAGCAGAGATTATCAGGGCATTGATCTTTACAGCCGCCCCGGCAGTGTTGGGAGTTTCGACTCCAGCGGCAACGCTTGATGTTGGCGCAATCAATATTCAGGCTGAAATTGCAGCGGTTGGCATCGTTGTACCAGCGGCAGAGATTCAATCCAATACCGGACTCACGGCCAATACCGCGGTTGTTGTTCTTAATGCCGTGGGGCCTGGACTTCAGGTTGGGGACGTAGAAATCAATGCTACGGCGACAACAAATAGATTGATTGCACTGGAAGCGGCGATCAATGCAATCATCGATCAGTCTGTTTATCCTGCGCCAGTTGTCGTCATTGTTAATACGCCGGAGGCGACCTTATCAAGCGTTGTCACCTTGCAAGCGGGAGTATGTGATCTATCCTTCAATGTTGGCAGCACAATACTATTGATCACAACCACCGAGAAGGAATATGTCTATTTCACGAGCAGCGGGAATCTTGGCGCGGGAGATTATGTTTTTGGACAGTCACCGTTGGAAAATTTCGGGCCGTATTTCAGCGTACCGTCGATAAGATTTCAGCAAAATACCGGAAGAAAGTTTTATGTCACCAATTTAACCAAAGATGGGTTCACCATCGTTGATGGCGGAGTTGGTAGTGGTTCGCTATCGGTTACGGTGATTGTAACACATAGTACCGAGCCGGAGACCGCCGTACAAAGTTCAAATGCCAAGTCCTATATTTATTTCGATAGCGCGTCTAACTTGGTTGCCGGTGACTATGTTTTTGGCGTTGCACCGTTGGAAAATTTTGGGCCTTACAATGGCGTGCCAGAAGTTAAATTTCAGAAAAACTCAGACCGTAAATTTAGTGTGACGAATTTAACCAAAGAAGGGTTTACGATAGTCGATGATATGATTGGCAGCGATACGTTGTCGGTGACAGTGATTGTGTTGCATAACAACGAGGTATAAAAATATCATTATGAAAAAAATTCTGTTTATCATTCCATTGCTATTGCTATCCTGCAAAGACAAACCGACTGAGCCGCCTATGCCAAAACCGAATATTTCAGGAACATGGGAAGGGAAGGGCAGTAAGAGCGGAATCAACTACACCGTCACCGTGATATTGTCACAGACGGAAGGAGACACAGCCGTGACCGGAAGCGGGGACATCTCCGCCCTGTTCGTGAAGATTCCCTTTTCCGTGGCCGGCGTGAACGTCTATCCGAACGTCAGGCTTGTTTTCACGAATCCTGATCCGAACTTCGGGACGGGCAACTACATTGGGAAATTCGATTCTGCCAACGAGAACAAGATCAACGGCGCCGCGACCGTGCCGGCGTTCGGGATCACCAACGAATCATTAAACATTGACAGGATAAAATGAAAAAGTTTTTCATGCTGTTCATGATGGCGACGTGCGCGTTCGCGCAGAAGGACGACACTCTTTTTGTACCGTCATATTTCTTCAAGTACAATCCGTTGACCAGCGGCAGGGACACGCGATTTATCAAGAACGATATGGTTTATTTTGTGACGGGCGGGGTAGATACGCTTTGGAGCGTGATAAACTTCACGAACGCATCAAAGCTAAAGGACGTGGCAATCTATTCGGCAAAATATGATTCAAAGTCAACGCATGTTTGGAAACTGCGATTGTTCAGTATTTCTGACAGCGTTATGAAACGACAGCACATTGATACACTGAACGTTTTGCGTGATACGTTTCACCATGCGCGCGGGCAGATTGTCTCGTATGCGGTGTTCAAAACAGGGCAAGGGAAGTCCGGGCTCGTGGAGCGGATGAAAGCGCAACGGTTCGAGTTCGGTAACGACGCAAAACTTGACGGATTGTGCGGAGTAATGCTCACCCGCGACAGCTTTGCGACCGACGACTCGCAGACGCCAAGCGCGTTCAGGGCGATTGAGTTCATCGTTGCGAGCAATGAGAAAAAAAGATGACAACGGTAAACGAAAAGGTTACGGCCATTTTTTTGACACTCAATGCCGACGCGACATTGCGCGGGACAAGTTACTTGAACGGCAGCGGAAAGATTTTCAAATTTGCGACGCGGCCGGCGGGTTACTCGGGCGAGGCCTTGACGATGAACCTGTTCCCAGCGGCAATTGAAGGCGAACAATCATTTATGGATGAAGACCTGTTGCGTTTGGTGCTCTACATGCCGAATCAAGCGGACATGACTCCAATTATGACGCGGGCGGGAAACATCGAGAACCGCATCGCGGCACTGTTGGACTTGCAGAGCATCACGAATGGCGGAAAGACATTCAAGCCGCGAAGAGACATACCCGGGCGCCTGTTGCCGATCGATCCAGAAGCGACGGAAGAGCACGCCTGGGCATTTCAATATTTTTTGAGGTCAATGTGATTAACTTGGATATTTTCAAGCGACTGGTAAAGCTATTGGTCGGCGACAAAGGCATAAAGATGTTGAATGCCAGCGAGTGGTCACAGTTCACCGATTACAGTCAGGCGGCGGTGAATCTCCACAACATGGGAATCGGACAGATGTCCGGGAATGGTGGGAACGTCGATTTGAAGAGTTTGAATGTTTTGCATGGCGAGTTCAATATTTCCACATCGAGATTTTTAAACCAGTTGACTTTCGGAGTTGATCAGAATGGAAACAAGGTCAACTTNNGTTGTGGGCGATTGAGCACAAGATCAACATGAAGTACCGCGAGAAGTATGAGAATGAAGAGAAGAAATACAGCAGCGTCACAATAACAAACCACACTGATTTACCACGCAATTAGGAGGCCCTATGGCTAACACAGTATCTAATGTAACTATCGCCGCGCTTGATTCGCTTGTGATCGGCGGCACGACGATGGGTTATACCGGCGCGCCGTTCACGGTCTCGTCTGAAACGGTGCGCGAGAAATTTTATGCCGAACAGTCTTTCGTCGCGATCATCTCGCAGATGACGGAGAGAAACGTCACCGGTGGGTGTCAATTGCTTGAGAACACCCCGGAGAATTTGGCAATTCTTTGGTCATTGCCGGCGGCTAACGTCGTCACGCCGGGCGGATCAAAGATACTTTCCATTGATACCGGCGACCGCGGGAACGTCGCGTTGACGGCGACCGGCCTTGCGGGAACAGCTCCAGGATCGAGCAAGACCAGGACGTTTTCATTTCCACAGACAACCGTATCGGGAGCAGTTGAGACGCAGATGGCGAAGGCAGATATTAGCCGGCTTGAAGCGACATTTGATTTTCTCGCTGATAGCAACGGCGATGTTGGCATGATGACGGACACGGTATGATAAAACTCTCGTTGCGTTGCGCCGCGAAGTACAATCAGTTCGGTTCGGCTTATGGATACGGCCGGACCTATAATTCCTTCGTGAAATACCTTTCGCGGCGCAACGACATAAAACTCGTCGATTCATATCTCGACGCAGATATGCAAGTCTGCATGTGCTATCCACACCGACGGGTGGAGGAATTCGCGTGGTGGGGACGTCGGCAGCATCGCGTCCAAGTAATCTACACCACGTGGGAAACGACGGTCATTCCAGAGGATTGGGCGGACGTGATGAACGACTCGACGGCCGTGTTCGCGCCGTCGCGATGGTGCTGCGATGTCTTCAGGGAAAACGGCGTCAAGATTCCGATATATTGGACGCCAAATGCCGCGGACGTCGAGGAATTCCCGTTCTTCGAGAGGAATTGGTCTGGAACGGAATGCGAACTGTGGGACGGCAAAAAGTTTGTCTATCTTTGGCAGGGGATGCACCCTGCCGACCGCAAGGGCATGATCTACGCGCAACGCGCTTTTGCGGAATTGAATCTTCCAGATTCTTGGCTCATGCTCAAGTGGTATCCGGTGGTATCGGCGCCGTTCGGGCCGATAATCTACAACAGTCGGAGAATGACCCAGGTCGGGAGGATATTCGACCGCAAGCTCTATATGGAGCTGTTGTCGAAGTGTCACGTCTCCGTTAACCCGTTTCGCGGCGAGTCTCCGGGTCAGATGCCGATGGAGACGGCCTCGACCGGAATGTACACTATCGCAACGAACTGGAGCGGCGCGACCGATTATCTTTATCCGGATTTTTTTTGGCCCCTTGATTATAAATTATCGAAACCGGGAGAAGATTATATCAGCATGTCGCCATACAACGACATCAGGTACGCGAATCCCGGAAAAGCTCAGGATGCTATACCGGACATCGAAGATTTGAAAAGGGCGATGCTGTGGGCGTACGAGAACCGTGAACAGGCAATGGCAAAAGGTAGATTGGCATCCGCGTTCATACAAAAAGAATGGAATTGGGACGTGGCGGCTGGAATGATGGTGAAAGCTTGCAAAAAGGTAATGGAAAGTGTTTAACCAACCGACGCTTGAAAAAATAGACATTCCGCGTGGTACGTCGATACCGGCGGCGTATTACGACGAATCCTATTATGCCGGACTGCCGAAGGCGAACTGGAACAAGCCCTACACCTGGAACAACATGAAGCCGACGTTCGCGGTATGGGCGGCGTTCCTACTCTCGGCGTTCCCAGAGGCTGAAAGTTTTCTTGACGTCGGTTGCGCGAAGGGATTCCTTGAGCGGGCGCTCATTGAAACCATCGGCATAAACAGGCGCCGCAGTCTTGAGATGACCGGATTCGACTTCTCTGAGCACGCCATTGCGAATGCCGAGGAGAAAGCAAAGCCGTTCCTTGAATGCGCCAGCGTTGACGATTTCAAATTCAAGCGTGACTATGATATTTTGATCAGCCTTGATCTCTTCGAGCACTTGACGGAGAAGCAAGTCAGGTCGTTCCTCCTGCGTTCACGTGAGCATATAAACGATTGCGGTTTCTTTTGCATTGCGACGGACAACGAGATGAATCGCGCGGAGCCGTCGCACATCACCTTGCAGGATTACAATTGGTGGAACGAGTTGTTTCTCGACTGTGGGTGGATATTGAATGACGAGATGGTTGAGTTCCGGAAGGTCATGTTGAAAAACACATTCATATCCAACTCCTATTCAGAGATTTTCATTTATTCAAGTGGAAAGCTATGACACATAATTTTAAAAATTTTCCAAGCATCGAGAATATGGACGACCTCGCGGCGGCGCACTTTATCGATACGGCCGTGAAGAAGATCGATGACTTTAAGCCCAGCATGACATTTATTGAGAGAATTGGTGACTATAGCGAGTCTTTGCGTGTGCTTGATTTCGGTTGTGGACTGGGGAGGAACTGCGTTGGCATGTTAGACTATTCACGTAAGTGGATTGTATGGGGATATGATCACCAGAAAATGATTGAGCGTGGCAAGAAATTCTACGGCAACAAATTGGTGGAAAATGACAGGTTGTTTCTTACCGATGACTGGAACATGATCATTGATTACGCGGCCAACAGCAGGAAGAAAGGGAAATTCTTTGACGCGATCTTTACCAGTCTCGTCCTTCAACATATCGATCTTGATGAGTTGCGGAAATATCTTGACGACTTTACAAGAATGACTGACATGCTTTGTGTAGTCAGTAGGCGGGCTTCGGATGTTAATTGGACGAAAAGCTCGTTCGTCAGCGTTTGGAATGTAATTTCCGAGAAGTTCGACGGAATAGAGTTGGACAAGGGATTGATCGAGGGCAACGATCCCAATGATCATCATTTTGGAATATTTCAACCAGCTAAAGAATAAAGGAATTTTGATATGGACAAGATACCGCCGCTGTTCGGTGAAGAGATTCACAACGGCAACGGGCGCGACCAGCCGTTCTCCACGTCTGACCAGAAGATCATTTACCGGCAGCTATTCACGCCGGTCAAGGTGACACTGCTCGGCAAGGAGTATCTGTTGCAGCCGCCGTCACCGTTCATGGGAAGGGTGATTGCGAATTTCAAGCTCTCCTATCTTGACAAGCTCATGGTGGAGGCCAACGCCGCGAAAGAAGTGAGCGAAAGTATGAAGGAAGATTCTGGCGACGTGGCACGCGTGACCTATTTCCAGAAAGTTTTCAAGGAAATGTTCCGCCTGGCGGGCTTCAAGAAGTCTTTCGCGATGCGTTACGTGCAATTGATTCTTCTTGATTCAATCCGGCCAGAGTGGAAGGACGAATACGACGACTTCCCGCCTGACAATGAGCTTGACAAGGTAATCACGTTCAAGAAGCTCGACCGCCACGCCAGCGAGTCGGAGATGTCGGCCTTGCTTGAGATTTACGAGCAGATGCAGGAGCCGCAGCTCGAAAAAAACTTCGAGCGGTGGGGGGCGACCGAAATGCTTATGCGGAGTTCGCTTGGGCGCGCTTCTGGGGAGTCATTGCCGTAAACTTCCATTGCGGCATCAAAGAGCTGGCTTGGCTTTATCGACACTTCGCCTTTGTGGATTTGCTCATGCTAAACTCATGGCTTCCAAGATTCGAGCCGGACGTTGAGAATAAATCGGAATCGAAAAGCATAGACGAAGTGAAGTACGAGATGATGCAGAAGGGATTTAAATTTTGAACCAGAGACGCAACGAACAGACAACGGCCGCCGCCATCGCCGCATTGGAAAAGAAGGTGCAGCAAATAAAGCTCAATGACTTCCCGAGGGCATTGGAGCGCGTCGGCAGGGCAATTATCCAGGAGACGAAGCAGAACCACGAGTACCAGAATCGCACCGGCGCACTCGAAGCAAGTCACAGTTATGCCGTGGTGCAGCCGGGGCAGACGATCACCGTAGATGTACACACTCGTGAAGGAATACAGACCATGCCGCTGGACAGTCCGGCCAACCAGGTGAGTTTGTTTCTGTACACCGGGCAGCAATACGGCATATGGGTTGAGTTGAAGAACGGATTCGCGGTTTTGATACAAGGCTTTCTCAAATTGCGCCGCGATTTTACGCGGCTTTTCCATGATTCGGTCAAATCAAAATTGATTCGATAAATGCCCGAGACGATCTCAACATTACTCTACGGCTCGGCGATAGACCTCTCCGGGCTTGAGCGCAGTGCCAGGGAAGCGCGCGCGAAGCTTGAAAGCATCGGCGACTTTGCAACAAAGACATTTGATCAAAAAATTAGAAAGTCTTTGGCAAATTCAATAGTGTCAACTGATCTCAAACAAGGAATTGAACGTGCTAATACCTTGATGGATTAAATTGGTATATATGCCGGAAAAAGCTTTAAAAGTACTCTTGGCGCCAATCTCGCGCGGCAAACCTTGAGTCCATTCGTCGATGAGTCGAGCAAGTTTTTGAATCAACTCAAACAGGGATTCACCAGTACGCTTGGAGTCGGAAAATTATCGTTAGGTGTGGGACTCGGAAATATATTGGCTGACGTTGTTCGTGGATTGGGGACAGCTGCCAAAGAGGCACTTGTATTTTCAGCACAATTTGAGACGGCTTTGACGAAAATAAAAACTATTGCAGACAAGGGAGTAAATTTTGATAAAGTTCGTGAAGACATTAAGCAATTAGCCACAGAAGTTCCGCAGAATCTTCTCACATTATCGGAAGGCTTGTTCAATATTATCGGCAGCGGCATACGCAATGCCGGTGATGCCTTCAAGGTTTTAGATGTTTCAGCACGGGCGGCAACAGCGGGTTTCACTGACACAAAGTTCGCTGCCGATGCCATAGTTTTTTCAATCAACGCCTTTGGAAAATCAGTTGGTGATGCCGAGGAAATTGCCAATATTCTTTTCAAGACAGTCGATGTTGGAAAAATAGAATTCAATCAACTTGCCGCCAATATTGGTGAAGTTGCAAACCCCGCCGCTATTGCCGGGGTTTCTCTCGAAGAATTGGGGCAAGCCATTGCGACTATTACTCTGGGTGGAACTCCAGTTTCAGAAACATTCACCTCGTTAAAAAATCTTCTACAATCTATCGTTGCGCCAACCGAAGGGGCCAGTAAGGCGGCAAAAGCGCTCGGTATTGAGTTTAGTAAGGCTGGAATTGCAGCCGCCGGCGGTCTTGAGAAATTTATTCAAAAGATTCGCGAGGCGACCGGTGGGGACACCAAAAAGCTTGATTTGCTTTTTCCAGAAGCGCGAGCATTGCGGGCTGCACAGATTTTAACAAATACGCTTGCCGATACATACGTAAGACTTGGAGATGAGTTTGATACTGTGACAGCGGCATCCGGGGAGATGAATACGGCTTTTGAAATTGCCAATCAAACAGCAGAGAATCAATACAAGCTTTTTAAAAATAATCTTGGCAATGCAGTTGAAAGTGTTGGCAACTCAATTCTGCGAATATTACTTCCAGCCTTGCAGGAAATAAATGAGTTATTTGACGACACCAATCCAATCGACAAACTCATTAAAAAATTTCAGGCGCTCGGAACTGAATCTGCAAAAGCATCGGCGCAGATGCTTATTGCCAGTCGTGATGCTGAAAAAACCAAAGAAGCATTTGATGAATTAAATAAAATAAATCTTGAGATTGCAAAGAATGCTGCGAATTTAGAGGCTATTCTTGACCGGAGGTTTAAACAAAGTCATGATGCAAGAAATGAAGAGGCCGATTTTCTTTTGAAAATAGCACAGACGGAGGATGGCAGGGATGAGATTCAACGACGTATTCAGCGTTCAGTTGAACGTGAGACTGAAATATCGAAGAATTTNNAACAAGGATTAACGCTTTCACAAAATGAATTGGTTGCACTTAATATACGTGTTGATAGGGAGAAACAATTACGGGGGACACTGGAGAGAATACTTCAAATCCGCAAAGAAGAAGCTGTTATCAGTAATGTAGAGACAAAATCAGCAACTCCGGAAAGACCAATTTCACAAGAAACTACTGAAAGATTAAAACAACTGGTTGAACTCAGTGGAGAAACTGCTGAAGCCGCGCGCAAAGAATTAAAAATCAGGGAAGACATAAACGCGGTTATCGAGAAGACCGGAAAACAACTTGAACTTATTTCTGCGACGACGCCATTTGAACGCAGTCTAATAGAAATCAAACAAAGTTTTGACGAATTGCGGGAGCAGGTGCATGGAAGTCTTGCGGCGCTAAAACAGATCGCGATTCTTGAACAAAAAGAGATAGATATTGCAGTAGATAAAATTTTAAAAGCAACTGCGGAAGATTTATTCAAGATGGCCGGAGGTGAAGAAAGGATAAGAAAACAATTGGGGGTAAAGATAGAACTTTTACCGGAAATAGATTTCAAGCTTCCTAAAACAAAGACGGAGATTGCCGAAGGAGTAAACGAGTTTGACGAACAGCTTCGGCAACTATTCAGAGAAAGAAATTCGTTCGATTTATTAGCTGACAGCATAAGGAACAGGATAACTCCGATTTTTGCGCAGATCGTAACTCCAGTAGATGAATTTTTGAAGAAACTTGAGGATTCCGGTATAGCAACAAGAGATGAATTTGTTGAGTTAGCCGACATTTTTGATCGTGGACTTGGAAATTTTGTTTTTGCACTCAATGATTTTGTTAAAAGAGTTTCCGATCCGAAGGGAACAATACTCGGTAGTTTGATTGGCGGAATAAATTTGGTTAGTGCCGCCGCGCCGCTCCTGGACAAGGCTTTCGGCAGAATAGTAGATTCTGTTATTGGTGGTTTTACTGGAAGTTCATACGAACGTAAAAAGGCAGAAGCAGAGCGACGCGCACAAGAAGCCAGCGAAGCCGCTGCGCAAGCTGCGCAAAGAGCAGCCGACGCGCTTGAAAATCTGAGACGAGAAGCCGAGAAATTCTCGGCAGGCGAGCTGACAAACAGATTGAATGCACTCAATGAGGAATTTGAGACATTGACCAACGCCAGCACGGAATTGACAAGCTCAGAGCAGGCGCGGGCATTGGCATTGGTGAATGAAATAAAGTTCCTTGATGTTGTTATCAAGGGACTTGAGGCCAGATTGCGTGAGGCCACGGATCCGGAGGACATAGCAAATATAAGAGATCAATTAAACGAGGCGCAAGAAGCCAGCAATCGGGCATATGCAGCGCTGGGGTTGCTCGGCATAAACATAAACAACCTTACCGCCGCCGAGCTTGAGAGAATCAGAATCATCGTTCAGGAAACGAAAATTATCGAGGATGCGATAAAAGCATTTGATGCGTTCGGCGATGGCTTCAGGGGATTCATCGACCAGCTCAATCTCGGCTTTGAATTGCTGAACATTGAAAATCCAGCAATCAAACTTCAAGAACTTTTAAGAGGCTTGGTTGACACGTTTGGTTTCAAGGTTCCAAAGGAGTTTGAGAATCTCAGAGAATTTATTCTCGGCGGATTTCGTGCATTGAAAGCTGGTGGAAAAGAATTAGCCGACTTCCTGATAGCTGCAGGATTGGAGGAGTTCACTCCGGAAGATTTCGCCGACTTATTGAAATTATTGAATGAATTTTCTAAGGTAAGCGAAGCAACTACAGAAGCAAGGAATGCTTTCTCCGACTTAGTTGAAAGCCTGCAACTTGAATTTGAACTTTTGAATGTTGACGATCCGATAAAAAAACTTGAGCGCCTGCGAGCTGAGTTGCTGAAAAAATTCAACTCCATAATCCCGACGACGAAAAATGGACTCGATGACCTGATCAATCAGGGATTTCTCGCTTTTCAGGCTGGTGGCGATGCGTTGAAAGATTTCCTGACGAAATTCGGGCTTGAAGAATTGATCGGCAGCACGGAAGCGGCGACACGCCAACAGCTTGAAGATTTATTGAGAACGTTGCGCGGCTTTGCCAATGATCTGAGCGGATCGCTGGACGACGTCGGCAAGCAGGCCGAGGACTTGACCATCTCGCAGGTGAAGTCCATCACCTATTTTCAGGGGAATAAACTTATCGACGAAGCCACGACGATAAGGATAGTCGTGACTCAGATGCTCGACCAGATGCGCAACAGCGCTTTGGCCACGCCGAAACTCGGAAATCTTGCGGCGGCGTTGACCGGGCTGAACAACTTCGCGCCGCAGAATAATTATTATATCATCAACAACGGGACGCTGCAAAAGGTGTCCGAGAATCAATTAAGCGATATTGATCGGCGCCTTATTCAGCAATCGCGTGCGGCATCGCAGGCGAGGGGGATAGGCTGATGGCCGGCGTGCTGATAAATTCGACAGACATCTCGTCGTCATACGGCTTCAAGGTCTTGCGCGACGGTGTCACTGCCAATCCGGCGCCGGCGCGCCGGGTAAGCGTTGTCGTGCCTGGGATCGACGGGGAAAAATACATAAACATCGAGGCGGGACCGAGGCCAATAATCATACGTGGCGTGATTCAGGGATCGAGCCAGGGCGACATGTACACGAAGATTTTTGGACTTGAAGCCCTGTTGCTCGGAAGTTTCGGAAGCGCGTCGGCTACAACTCCAGCGCGGGCGGAATTTACAATAACAGTACCAAATTTTGGATCAATAAAATTTGGAAATTGTTCTTATGATGGAATGGAAATTGAATATGTGGGTCCGCGTGAAATAGCCACGGTTTGTATTGTGACGATTCGGTTTATTCAATCAGTGCCACGAATTACGGCAGTAACATGAGCGAAGAGACGAAAAAACTTTTCATTGGTTCAATCCTGGCAATCGGAATGGGGTTGTTGTTCAGGATCCCGAGCGACATTCAGGACGGCTTGTCTTTGCGAAATGTTGGAGTGGGTTGGTACAGTTGGCATTTATTCGGATGGTTGCCGCGCGACGTAGTTCAAGCAATCTGGACTTTGTACGTTTCTTTCAAGACGACGGCAAAGCTTAAAATAATCGGCAAGGACGCGGTCATGTACGCCGCGTTCAACTTCGTCGTTTCGGCCGTGCTGTCATTTTTCTTGCATGATTTCCTTTACACGTGGACATCGACACATCTCGAATACTTTTATTGGTGATTTGTGGCTCGACGCTATCAAATAAAAATTTATGATTTGACTTACACGACGCTGGCGGCGACGATAAGCGACGCTGATCTTTATAGTGGTTCGGTGACAACGGAACTTTCTGGTGAAGAGACATTGCGCTTTACGATGAATATAAATGCCAGTAGTTTCGTTCAAATCGATCTTGCGAAAATCGCCGAGCTTTACAATACCGTTGAGGCCGCAATCTACAAGGCCTATCGGATCGTTCAAATGAGATACGTCAGAGTTGGATCGATATACAGCGTTGAAGTGGTGTGCGAGAGCCTGAAATACGATCTGAATAAGTTGATCTATCCATTTTCAGGAACGGTTATTGACCAGACGCCGATAACGCACATCACAAGCATTCTGGCGGGAACGACTTGGAGCGTCGGGACGATAACGCCGACAGCAAAGATCACCGTGCAGTACAATTATGATACGATACTCTCAGCATTGGAGAAAGTCAGGCAGGCGTCGATTGAGCAGGGCGAGCTTTATGATTTGGATTTCAGAACTAAACCTAATTTTGTTGACTTAAAGGTCGTCGGCAACCAATCTTCCACGGCTACAATCGAATACGCGAAAAACCTGCTCAATCTGACCTATGAAAAAGTAATTCCCGAGGCCACACGCATGTACGGCATCGGCGGAGAGGGCGACAAGGGCGTGCCGATGACGATTGAAGATCATACGCACCGCGTGACGAGCGTCAATGGAGATACCAAGACCCTTGATTCTCAAAAGATAATTTCATCAGATGCCGATTGGGATGGGTTTGGCGTCGGAAATCTTAGTACAGAAACAGCCGACACGATAGATTCGGGCGGAAAGCAAGTGGGCGGATTTGACACGCTTGATTTTACCGATAGTGCAAATGTTGGTGATCGTTTGCGAATACTGTACGCATTTGGATTGAAATTTATCAGGGACGCCGATGGCATAGCGAACTATGGAACCCGTGACGGGGTTTTCCGCGATGAGAACTTTTCTGACGTGATCAATCTCGTCGGGCCGGCGGCAAGTTCGACATTGTCAGGAACATACACGGCGAGTCTGTGTGAGGGATGGGAGAGCGTCGGATCAACTGGATTGTCGGAGAACACCGACACCGCGTACATCATAAACGGAACCAAGTCACAGCAAGTGATTATTTCGACATTTTCTGACACGCCAGACGCACCGACCGCGAGCGCGCAGCCGAGCGTTCCGGGCGACTTGAACGGGACGTACACCTACAAGCAGGCGTTCGTCACCATCGACGGCGAGGGGCCGCTGTCTTTGGCAAGTTCGTCGGTGTCACCGACTGGAAGCGCCGTTCTTGTGAACTTCAACAACGGGACTTATCCGGCTGAGGCGCTTTGGTGGAGACTTTACAGGACGAAAGCTGGCGGTTCAACTTATTATCGCGTCTCAACAAACTCGGTCGTGACATCGAGCTTCTACGACAGCGTCGGCGACGACAAACTCACCATCGAGCCGGACGTGACTATCAAAGCAGCCGGTGGGCAGGGAATCAAAAGGGAGTTTACCACGGTCGTTGGAAAAGAATACGCGGCGGTAGTTTATCTTTACATCGTTTCAGGAAGGATTCGCGCGGAGTTGGCTACGCAGTTGACACAATTCCCGCCGGCTGACCTGGAAAATCGGGCCTCGCCGGTCGGGCAAACAGGTAAATTCATCATAACCTTGCAGGCGTTGATAGCGACGGCGACGACTGGCGAGATACGGATCGTATCTCATGAAGGGCCGGCGGAGTTTTACGTCGATTCGGTGATGGTTGTCGAATCGCCTTACGCTCCGAATCAAGACCATTTCGTTGCAGACAATGCGGCGACGGAACTTTGGTACAAAACCTATGACGAGTTGCAAAAACAAAAAGTTGTTGCGGAAAAGTATCTTGTTGATGTCGCTGATTTTTACGAAGCCGGAATTGGAACGGACAAGTTTTCTGTTGGCGACAAGATACTAATTTATGATTCACAACTTTTGATTTCAGGATATGTAAGGATAGTCAGAAAGACTTTCGATCTCTTACAACCGCATAATTGCAGCATGGACGTAAACAACAGTCCGGATCGATTTGTCAGTGATTACACCGAACGCAAGAAATTCGAGAAAAAAATTTCAAGCGCCGCATCGAGGCAGTTCACGCAATTGGCCGGAACATTGAAAACGCTCATCGGCTCTTCAAGAGAGCCGAGCATCGAATATAAGTCAATTGAAGACTGATGGATGGCAAAGACAGAAACACAATCGCGCGGCAAAGTAACGCGCGAGACCACGGTTGTCATTTCGTCGGTGACACTAAGCGGCGTTGCCGCCTCTTATGCTCCACATACTGCAACCGTGAATGAACGAATAAAAAAAATTACCATGACTTATATCAGCGCAGCAACAGCCGCCGGAAGCGTTGGGGTAAGTTTGATGCTCGGGACTCATAACAATCCGATAAAATATGCTATGTGGATTTCCGAGACAACAAAAGCACAGTGGTCAGTCGTCGATATTCCAGTAAGTAAAGACAGCAATGATCTTGATTCTGGAGACGTGTTGGTTTTGCGAGTGGGGACGGGGAAAACAAAG
>JRYC01003392.1_pt1 | contig 35147 bp, 39 predicted proteins | sample 235301 | NCBI WGS metagenome assembly JRYC01 (sample SAMN03074211, study PRJNA261470) | activated sludge metagenome | biome: Common Effluent Treatment Plant; feature: Wastewater; material: Activated sludge; isolation source: activated biomass of a common effluent treatment plant treating...
GATTCCCCTCGGCTCCACCAAGTCAACGCATAAGTCGTTGTTTTTTCTGTGAAATTTAGCCCATCTCAAGTGGCATCCCTCAATCCACCCCACATTCTGCACGCGATAGGATGCGCTTCAACGCGTCCCGGTGAGACGCGGATTCGAGAGGCGCCCGCCGTGCGAACGCCTCTCATGATCGTCACGCGAACAGGTCGCCCTGCCGCCACTTGAACTCGGCTCTCGACCATTGCTTCGACGCTGCCTCCCGCTCGATCCAGTCGAGGAAGAATCGCACCGGTCCTTCGGCGCGCTGTAGCTCGTCGTGGCCGAGGAAGTGCGAGCGATAGCCGGTCTCGGTGATCGGCAGTGGGGCGCCTTTCGGCTTCAGTACCATGATCTCGATGTGGCTCCAGTCCTTGGTGATGTAGTCGGGCGTGTGACGGACCCGGCAGGTGATGTCGCGCCAGATGAGCTTGTGCGTCGTCGCCACAGGCTTTGCCGAACTCTTCTTAGGGCGCGCCGCTGTCTTGCGAGCGGCGGTCTTGGTCTTGGCATTTGACTTCGTCGTTCCGGTCATCTTCGGCCTCCATGGAAGGCGGGTGAAAAAGAAAAGAGCCCCGGTGGGTGCCGGGGCTCACCTGCGATGGTCTGTGATTGTCAGTCTTGCCTGGGTTGCTTGCCGTGTAGCCATTCGACGGCCCGATTGGCGGCAGCAGCGGCGGTAAAGATCGCCTTCCTGTCGCCCTTCATGATCTCGAGCCAATGCGCGATGTAGTGCGCGTGGTCGTCACGCAGGTTCGGTGTCACGCTCAAGTCCGCACAGAGGAAAGCTGACCCGAGTTCGGCGACCAGTTCCTCGGCGCTTCGCTCTTGTGTGCCGAAGCGTCCGGAGAAATTTCTATCGAGCCTGGACTTGTGCCCTGTGGCATGGACTCCCTCGTGGAGCCAGGTCGCGTACAGGGCCTCGGTGGCCGTCGTCGTGTCGGAGCCGGTGAATAGACCCTGCTCCGGCATTTGGATGAAGTCGTCGGAGGGGCGGTAGAAGGCGGAGTGTCCGCCCCACTTTGTCTCGATGCCTGAGTTGGCCATGAAGGCCTCGACGCGCTCGTTGCGTTCGATCACGGCGACGGGCGCCTTCTCGGGTTGCTCGTAACCTTCGACCTGTTCGGCGTTGAACACCCAGTAGCCGCGTGCAAGCCACGCGGATGACATGGGATCGTCGCCCTCCTTCAACTCGGTTGCGTCCTTCTCGAACTCGATCTCCTTGTAGAAGACGACGAGCGATGCCTTTTCGCCCTTGCGCACCTGACATCCGGTTTCCTGGTACTGCTTGTAAGTGCCCCACACTGGCGTGGCGTAGCCGCGCAACTGCGCCTCGACCCACAGCGTCACGACGTTGATGCCGCGATACGCCTTCTTCGATTGGATGTTGGTCGGTCGCGTGATGGAGCCTGCCGGGCGATGCCATGGGAGCTTGAACTCTCCCGTGCCCTGCTCGATCGCGGTGATGATGCGGTTGGTGATCTCTTCGTGAACGTCGATCCTCTGAGACATGCGTGCCATCCTTGGCCATGCCGGCGCACGACTTCCGTGCTGCCTTCAGCGGCCAAGGCGCAAAGCGGGCTCTGTGACGGCGGCGCACCCCGTCGGTAGGGTCTGGCAGGATGCGTAAGGGCCGCAGCGAAGCGGAGGAGGAAGGAGCGCCAGCGACGACCTTGCGCAGTCGGCACGCCCGCTACGATGGGAAGTGACAGACAGCCTTATTACACATTGGAGCGAGGATTGATTATTGTTCGCTATTTTAATGCGAAAAGCTCGATAAGGTTTGGGATCGCTCGCTCATTACCTGAAGATCGTTGGTTTTAATCCAGCCTTCGCGGTCAGTTTTTCTATTGCAAGTCAGAGGCGTCTCTCCTCACCGGTTCGGAGTCGAGATTATTTATGGCATTCCGCGAGTACATGACCGGCTGGACGCGACGACAGCCTATGCTGCCGATTTCAAAGACTGGGGCGGAAATTGCGGCACCGTCCAAAACGCCATAGTCAGGGCCACCTATGAGCGCGCTTGCCGGCCTGTCCTCCACTTAGGTGCATCCGGATCGCTGTGCCCAGAGCCTGTCGAATTTGAACGATCCCGACAAGCCTGAGCGGACACATCCACGAGTACATGCAGCGCATTTGGCATTGCGCTGTCCACCGTCAACAGTTGGAATTCGTCAGTTTTGGTCACGCGTGTTTCAATGAGGCGCAGGTACGCATATGCTTGGCACAAGGGATTCGAGGCGGGTGCCATGGGGGTGGGGCAGGTCACCGGCGGTTTGTTCAGGTTTCTGTTGCGACACGAGGGTGCGCAGCAGAACGAGGAAAGTCGTTTGCAAGTGGCTGAAGGGCCTCAGGAAGCAGCGGAGGGTGTTCCATCCGCACAGTCAACACGAGCGGCGGTCGCTCAGCGCAACTCACTCAACCCGGCGTTCCGATTGGCCATCCTGAGCGGGTCGGTCGAGTCGGTTCGTTTGCACGTCCACTCGGTGGGCGACGCCAATGCGACCGACGAGAAGGGGCGGTCTCCCCTGATTCTAGCGGCATCAAAGGGCAGGGTGGATGTCTGCAGGCTGCTGCTGGAGACTGGCGCCGACCCTGCCCTCAAGGATCACGAAGGCAAGGATGCAGTTACTGTGGCCCGCCTTGGAGGGCATGAGAGCGTTGTTGGCCTGCTGGCACTTTCAGAACCGAAGGCAACTTGCGCAGCCGACCTGGAACGCTCATCTGATGGGATTTCCGCTCCTGTCCTCGACGAATCAGCCAAAAGCACAGGCAGCCGCGTCGATCCACCAGATGTTCAATCTGAGGCAGTAAAGAGCATCGAGCCGGTCTTGGAGCCTATCGCTCCACCCACACCCATAGTGGCGCTTCATGATGCGTCGGAAGTCGTGCTCTGCCTGGATGAGTGGCAGGAAGAAGCACAGCCAAGCGTACCCGGCGACGATCGATCATGCGCAGAGAGTTCGGCTGGTTATCAAGAGGTCCTCTCACGACACTTCCCTGTCGACAAAGACGCGGACTGGGAAGAAGTCGAGATCGAGCTGCCAGCTTCCATCGCGTGGCAAAGTCAGTTTACGATCGAGCAACAGCGCGCACTGCGGATGGTTGTGCTGGCAGCGCTGAGAGACGGCCGCATTCACGAGGAACAGATAAATTCTGCTTTTCCAGAGATCGAGGACGGTGATCCGGACAAGCAGGCAGAGGTCATTGCGGGCCTACGTTTCGTGCTCGCGGATCTTGGAGTCATCGTCGATGACGATGACAAGACGCCTGACAAATTCTTCGATCCCGACGAGATGGACGAAGATAGGTTCGGTGAAGCAGCCTCGCTCGCGTTGGCTCGCCTCTGGAGTCATCTATCCGACAACTCCGAGCTTTTGGCGCTCTACGTTAAGTCGTTGCCTGCCGACCGCTTGAGCAAAGAGGACGTCTCGCGACTCGGTAAGTCAATAGAAGAAAGCATGTTGGAGGTCCTCGCTGTGATTACGGCGAGCGTCGAGGTGGTCTGGCGGGTTCGTGCCGATGCGGAGGCCGTGCTTCGGGGCGAGAGGCCCGCGAAAATGTTGCTCGATGGCGGCGGCGACACCGACATCGGGGGCGCGGAGGACGAGGAGGAGCAATCGGAGGCAGGTATCGTGGTTGCTTTGCCAAGCGGTATTGCAGCCTCATTGAAAGGCATCATCGACGGCTGCGTACAGGCGGCGACCGACAGGTCACAGCTGGCGGCGCGCCTCTATTTCGCGGGCTTATCAGAAGAGTACCTGATTGAGCTGCAGGACTTAGCATCCTGTTCTGATCAGACCGGGGAAACAGGACTGCGCCTGCGGCGTGCTCTCGACAAGGCCGATGCGGCAAGGGACCGGCTGGTGACTGCCAACCTGCGGCTCGTGGTCTGGGTCGCCAAACGTTACGGTGGCTTGACGTTGATGGATCGAATTCAGGAGGGCAACATCGGCCTGATGCGGGCTGCCAAGCGGTTCGACCATCGGCGGGGGACGAAGTTCTCCACATATGCCGTGTGGTGGATCAGGCAGGCGATCAGCCGTGCGGTAGCTGACATGAACAGGACCATCCGCATCCCTGTTCATGTCCACGATAGTCTGCGCAAGATTGATAAGGCGAAAAAGAAGGGATACGCCGAGACCGGTCACGAAATCGAAGTATCGCGGATAAGCACCCTGACCGAGTTGCCAGAGCAGCAGGTCCAGAAGCTCCTGCGTGTGCCCGAGGAACCCTCGCCGATAGATGCTGAGCTGGCGCAAACCATTGAAGGTTTCGCTGACCGGGGAGGAGAGACCGTCGAGGACATATTTATTGCCGAGGAGACGCGGGATCTGGTGCATGAGCACCTGGAACTCCTTGATGCCAAGCAGCAGGATATCATTCGGCGCCGGTTCGGCATCGGCGGCGATGAGCACACTCTGGAGGAACTGGGCAAAATCTATGGCGTCACCCGCGAGCGCATACGGCAGATCGAGGCCAAGGCGCTCCGGACTCTGAGCAGCCCAGGACATGTAAGACGTCTACGGAGCCAGCTGCGATGAGCGCTCCCCCCTCGCCTTCGAAGCACCAGCGTTCCCGTCTTGCGCCGCCGCGCGCTTCGGCGATGGTCGAGGCACTCCGCGGACTCGGCTACTCCACGGCTACAGCTCTCGCCGACATCATCGACAACAGCATCTCGGCCAATGCGACATCGGTAGCGGTCACGTTCACCTGGAACGGCGAGGACAGCCTCGTTACCATCCAGGACGACGGAGATGGAATGGACGCAGACGGGCTGGAAGCCGCCATGCGGTTGGGCGACAAATGCCCCCTCGATCAGCGATCCGCGGGCGATCTCGGCCGCTTCGGGTTGGGTCTCAAGACTGCATCGTTCTCCCAGTGCCGAAGGTTGACCGTCGCCAGCGTTCGCGATGACCACTCGGAATGTCTGCGTTGGGACCTGGACGTCCTTGCGTCGAGCACAGACCACGGATGGCATCTCCTGGAAGGGCCGGCAACCGGATCGGCGCATCTTCTCGGGCCGCTGCATGATGCCCGGAAGGGTACGCTGGTCCTGTGGGAAAAGCTCGACAGGATTGTCACCGGCGGCTTCACGGAGCAGGACTTTCTCGATGTGATCGATGAAGTCGAGCGGCACTTGGCGATGGTATTCCATCGCTACCTGGATGCTGGCGATTTGCAATTGACGATCAATGACCGGGAGGTTTCTGCCTGGGACCCTTTCCTTGGTGAGCATCCGGCCACGTGGTCATCCCCAATCGAGAGAGTTTACTCGTCAAGTGGCCTGCTGGAGGTGCAGTGCCATGTCCTCCCGCACCGGGACCATCTGACGTTGAAACAGGAGAAGTCGTCCGCCGGACCACATGGATGGACCGCGCAGCAGGGGTTCTACGTCTATCGTAATCGGCGCCTGCTTCTCGCCGGGAGCTGGCTCGGTCTCGGACAAGGAAGATCTTGGACCAAGGAGGAGGCCCACCGGCTAGCAAGAATCCGGCTCGACATTCCGAATTCCGCCGATGCGGACTGGAAAATCGACATCCGCAAATCGACGGCAAGCCCGCCGGTTTCAGTGCGAGGCCTGCTGACGCGCTTGGCCGAGGAGACGCGAGCGAGAGCGCGGAAAGTTTTCGCGCACAGGGGACAGCCCATTGCCTTTGGCGGGTCCCGTCCTGTTGCGCAGGCGTGGCGGACTGAGCGTTCCGCATCCGGCCTGCGCTACCGAATCGACCATGAGCACACAGCTGTTCGTGCCGTGCTCGATGATGCTGGCTCGTTGGCCCCTCGGATCAAGGCGATGCTGCGCGTGATTGAGGAAACGGTGCCTGTCCAGCGCATCTGGCTCGACACCACGGAAGCGGCGGAGACCCCTCGTACCGGGTTCAGTGGCGAGCCCCCCTCCGAGGTCCAGGAAGTCCTAATGGTCATGTACCGCAATCTTGTGCATCGCAAGGGCATGTCGCCGATGCTCGCCCGGGAGCAACTCGTTCATACCGAACCCTTCAACAACTTCCCGGGTCTCGTCGCCGCGCTACCCGATAATCCACCATCGGGAGGCGAGAATGGCGACCGCAACTGAGCAACGGATCACAAAGTTCGTCCAGGAGCTGCTCCTCGATGAAGGCGACAAGGCGGACATCACGCCTGCCCTGATCGACGAGAAGATCGAACTTGTCCTGGCGATGAACCCGAAATGGCGTGAGGGCATCGACCGCGTTGCAGTCACCGACGAACTCATCCGACGGTTCAGTCTGTGGATTGGACGTGATGCGACGTTGGAGAACAACGAGGGACACAAGGACTGGCTGACGGCCGCGCGCAAGAAGGATTGGCGTTATTGGCAGCGCTATCGCGAATGGCTTGAAAGGAAGCTTTCCATCAAGGCAGTCGAGGCACTTGATGCCTCGACAGACGGAGTGCTGAGCCTTCTCGAGGACCCCAAGCGGGAGGGGCCTTGGGACCGCCGGGGGCTCGTAGTCGGACATGTGCAGTCGGGCAAGACCAGCCACTACAGCGGCCTGATCTGCAAGTCGGCCGACGCCGGCTATAAAATCATCATCATTCTCGCTGGGTTGCACAATAACCTGCGCGCGCAGACGCAGATCCGTCTCGATGAGGCATTCCTCGGATACAAGACGACGGCATTCGATGGCGAGGCGCTTGTTCCTGTTGGCGTGAGCGAGATCGATGCTGACCCTGAGATTCGGCCGAACTATGCGACCAATCGCGCGGAGAATGGTGACTTCAGTACGAGAGTCGCTCGAAATCTCGGCATCACTCCCGAGCAGCGACCATGGCTTTTTGTCGTCAAGAAGAACAAGACCGTCCTGGACCGACTCCTGGGATGGATCAGGAACCACGTAGCCAATGCGCGCGACAAGGAAACGGGCCTACCCGTCGTAACAAACCTGCCTCTCCTTCTGATTGACGATGAGGCCGATCACGCGAGCGTGGACACCAAGGAGATCCCGCTGGATGAGAACGGAAAGCCTGACGAGGAGCATGAGCCGACGGCCATAAACCGCCGCATTAGACGCATCCTTCACAGCTTCTCGCGTTCCGCTTATGTAGGCTACACGGCCACGCCGTTCGCGAACATCTTCATCCACGAGCAGGCCTCCACCCGTGAGGAGGGACCCGATCTCTTCCCGTCTGCTTTCATCATTAGCTTGGCGGCGCCATCCAACTATGTGGGGCCGGCGAGAGTCTTTGGGACGCGCTCGGAGGAAGGGCGTGCTGCCGGACTGCCACTGATACGCAAAGTTGGCGACTATGCAGGATGGATGCCGCCGGGCCACAAGAATGGCTGGGTGCCTCTGCACGAGGGACGGAACGAGCTGCCGCCATCGCTGAACGAGGCAATCGACGCCTTCATTCTCGCCTGTGCCCTTCGACGCCTTCGCGGCCAGGAGGCAGAGCATTCGTCGATGCTAATTCATGTCACTCGTTTCACGTCGGTCCAAAGACTGGTCCATGCTCAGGTCGACGAGCGGGTTCGCCACGTGCGGCAGCGTCTCCAGCGCCGCACTGCCGGGCACGAGACGGTGCTGGCCGCATTCCGTGCCCTGTGGGAACGCGACTTCGTGCCGACGACGACCGCAATGTTGGAACTACTGCCCGACGAATGCGACCGGTCGCCGAGCCCTGCCTGGAGCGGGATTGAGGCGGTCCTGGCGGACGCCGTGGCGGACATCCAGGTCCGCATTATCAACGGCACAGCCAAGGATGCGCTCGATTACGCCGAGAACCAGGAGACCGGTCTCAAGGTCATCGCGATTGGTGGCGACAAGCTGGCGCGTGGCCTCACGCTGGAAGGTCTGACCGTCAGCTATTTCCTGCGCGCCTCTAAGATGTACGACACACTCATGCAGATGGGTCGCTGGTTCGGCTATCGGCCGGGCTATCTCGATCTCGGGCGTCTCTATACGACCGGCGAACTGGTGGAGTGGTTCGAGCACATCGCCGACGCCTCCGAGGAGCTCCGCGAGGAGTTCGACCTGATGGCGGCAAGCCGCGCAACCCCGCGGGAGTACGGCCTCAAGGTCCAGTCGCATCCCGTGTTGATGGTCACGTCGAGCATCAAGATGCGGACAGCGAGGGATCTCGAATTGTCGTTCAGTGGCGGGCTGTCGGAGACGATCAACTTCCATAGGGAGCCGCCGATCCTGCAGCGCAACCTGGAAGCGGCGCGTCGACTGTTCTCGGCTCTCGGAACCTCGGAGGCAGATCCTCGACGTCCGCGCGGCGGCAAGGACCACTCCTGGAAAGGCCACGTCTGGAGCGGCGTTCCGGTCGAGCGCGTGCTGGACTTCCTCGAAACTTACCGCAGCCATCCAGAGGCGAGAAAGGCGAACAGTCTGCTGCTCGCAGAGTTCATCCGCTCGCTTGTCGCGGAACGCGAGCTGACGCACTGGACGATAGCGCTGATCGGTGGTGGCGAAGGGGCCACGCTATCGCTGGGTAATGACATCGCGGTGGAGATGCTGCAGCGCTCCGCACATGGTGACCATACCGACCGCTACTCGATCCGGCGCCTGATGTCTCCACGTGACGAGGCGATAGATCTCGACGAGGCGTCATGGCTGCTGGCGCTGGCCGAGACGCGCAAGGCATTCCATGCCGATCCCGGGAGGAACGACTCCAAGGAGGAGCCCGACGTTCCCAACGGGCCGGCGATCAGGAGGGTGCGGCCGAAAGAGCAAGGCGTGCTGTTCATCTACGCGATCGATCCGGCTCTCGCCGGTGCTGAGGCGAAGTTGTCGAAAGACACGCCGCCTGTCATCGCCTTTGCGGCCAGCTTCCCAGCAAGCCGGTCTGGCGCGCGTGTGAAGTACAGCGTCAATAACGTCTTCTGGGAGCTCGAATATGGCGGCATCGATTGACGCGCAGGACCTGCGCGCGGCGTGGCGCGCGCTGGATGGCTGTCGGGACGGTGAGGGTTGGAGAACCATCACGGTCAGCACCGGGGCGCAATGCTCGATCCTCGCGGGTCGACGGCTGCCAGGGAATGAGGAGGCACTGCTCGTCGGATTTCAGGACGCTGCCAGTCCACCAGAACGCCAACTGCCCCAGGGGCACGGTTTCGAGGTCGGTCGAGTGGCCGGCGGCATCGCCGGATCCAGCCGAGTCTGGTTGGCTCTCGCCAAGAGGGTGGGAGGAAGCACCGAGCTTTTTGCCATGATGGCGGATGACGTGCTCCACCTGCTGCAGCAAGCGACGGCTCGGTCGGGTGACACCCTGCTCCTGCTTTTCCTCTCCCGCATTCGCGCGTGGCAGGACTTCATGGATCGCCACAAGGAGGGCGTCCTCTCGTCGGAAGCAGAGTTAGGCCTGTTTGGCGAACTAACGGTGCTGAGCGAAATTCTGTCTGCGGGCGCGCAACCGGAAGGGGCACTCGATGCTTGGCAGGGACCGCTCGACGGCCTTCACGATTTTATGCCAGGTAGCGGCAGCATCGAGGTGAAGACGACATTGTCCACGGGCAACTTTCCCGCGATCATTTCATCTCTCGATCAGCTCGACGACCGTCTCCGTCAGCCTCTGTTCCTCGCGGCAGTGCGGCTGGCGCTCGACAGTGTCGGCGTCTCGCTTCCGGAGTTGGCTGACAAGGTTCGGAGCCAAGTTTCCGGATGCACGCCTGCCATCGATATCCTGGATGTGCGCCTCATCCAGGCAGGGTTGCTGCCCACGGCACTGGACCGGTATTCGAGGCGGTTCCGCCATGAATCGACTACGGTTCTTCCTGTTCAGGAAGGTTTTCCGCGGCTAACTCGTTCTGACGTCCATCCGGCCATACGCGAAGCACGCTACAACCTTCACGTTGATCTTGCCGCAGCGGGCGACGTGGGGGTTGTCCGAGCGCTGGAATTGTTGGGGGTAATTTAGATGGAACTGGAAGAATTCCTTCTGCAGACCAGAGCGGAGGTGAAGGAGGCCATCGCCGACCGTCTGGCTGGACCGACTGGCGACTTCCCATATGAGGAAACAGTCTTCACGGAAGTCGTCATGGAGCACATGTCGGAAGTCGGCATGACCTTCGAGCCCGAGGTATGCCACTACTCGGCTACTGTCGGTAACGCCAAGCTGCGCCTGAGCGGTTATGCCGTGTCGGAGGACGCAGATCAGCTTGATCTTTTCGTCAGCCTTTACGAGGGCGCGGAAAGGGTCAGTCCGGTTGTGGATTCGGAGACCAAGACAGCGGCGGAGCAGTGCCTGCGCTTCCTGGGACGTTGCGCGGAAGGCCGGCTGGCCAGCACGATGGACCAGTCGAATGATGCCTACCGCCTCGCGCTAACAATCCAGGAATGCTATCCGACTCTTGATCAAGTGCGCATCTATGTCCTGACGGACAGGCAGGCCAAGGCGAAGAGTTTTAAGGCACGCGAGATCCAGGGCAAGACTGTGAAGCTCGAGGTCATGGACATCGAGCGGCTCTGGCGCCACTGGTCTGAAGGCAAGCCTCGTGACGAACTCGTGGTCAATTTCGAGGAGGTCTCGGGTGCACCGCTTCCGTGCGTCTACGTGCCGGGAGATTCCGCGGACTATGACTATGCCTTGACGGCGCTTCCCGGCGAGGCCCTGCGCTTCGTCTACGAGAAGTACGGCGCACGCCTCCTGGAAGCCAACGTCCGATCGTTCCTGAGTGCGACCGGCAAAGTCAACAGGGGCATTGCCGAAACCCTCCGGAAGGCGCCCGAGCGGTTCATGGCCTACAATAACGGCATCGTTCTCGTCGCCGACGAGATGCACATGGCTCCTACAGACAACGGCTCTCCTGGCATCGCTTGGTTGAAAGGCATGCAGATCGTGAACGGCGGGCAGACAACCGCTTCGCTCTATTTCACAAAGAAAAAGGTTCCCGAGACCGATCTCAGGCGCGTGCGTGTTCCGGCAAAGATCATCGTACTGCGCGCCATCGACCCGGCGGCCGAGGAGGGATTGATTGCTGACATCTCGAAATATGCGAATAGCCAGAATGCTGTGAAACTGTCGGACCTGTCGGCGAACAAGCCGTTTCACGTAAGGGTGGAACAACTCTCGCTCGCCACTTATTGCCCCGATGGTGCCAGCCGCTGGTTCTATGAGCGTGCCGCCGGCAGCTATAACACCATGCTGGCAAGAGAAGGGAACACGCCCGCACGCCTGAAGAAGCTGAAGACCGACATTCCCTCGTCGCGAAAGATCACCAAGACGGACTTGGCGAAGTTCTTAACAGCATGGGAGCGGAAGCCTTATCTCGTGAGCCTGGGCTCCCAGAAAAACTTCGAACGTTTCATGGCCAGAGTGACCGAGGAGGATGACGCAGGGACCAAGCCATTACCCGATGTGGCGGGTTACAAGGGCATGGTCGCCAAAACGATCATCTTCAAGACGGCACACAAGCTCATCCGTCCGATGTTCCCGGCCTTCCAGGCAAACGTGGCCGCCTACACGGTTTCGCTCCTGTCGGAAAAACTCGGGAACCGGATCGATCTTGACAGGATCTGGCAGCAGCAGGGGCTGTCTCCCTTGCTCCAGGAGCAAATTCAGGCATGGGCCCGCGAAATCAGCGATGTGCTAAATTCAAGCGCCGCGGGTCGAATGGTTTCAGAATGGGCGAAGAAGCCCGAATGCTGGGACGCAGTGCTCAGGGGATCATTCTCGGCTCCGCTTGGCGCAATTCCCGAGATTAGGTGATTGGGCGATGGCAGGCATTCCTTCTTCCAAGCCCCGGCGGCACAAAGGGGACATAATGTCTCCCGAGAAGCGCAGTGCGCTAATGGCGCGAATCAGGGGAACAAACACGGGTCCCGAACAGCGCGTTGCGGCCATGCTGAATGAGCTTGGGCTAGACAGCGAGCGGCACGCACGCGATCTCCCGGGACGGCCTGATTTCGTTTTCCGTGAGCCGAAAGTGGCCATCTTCGTCGATGGTGACTTTTGGCACGGATGGAGGTTTCCAAGCTGGCGGACCAAGCTTTACGACAAGTGGGACGCGAAGATCGAGGCCAATCGCCGCCGCGATGGCCGGAACCATCGTCGCCTGCGGCGGATGGGTTGGAAAGTCGTGCGCCTTTGGGAGCACCAAGTGAAGTCTGACATCGAGGCTTGTGGCGATCGCGTCACTCGTGCCGTTGCCAGACACACGCTTGCCGAAGCCGCCTGGCCAGATCGCCCTCGACCTGGTAAGCAAGAATCATGATGCGGGTGTTGGATCTATTCTGCGGAGGCGGCGGCAGCAGCTGGGGCGCACGGAAAGCGGGGGCGGCAATTGCCTGCGCGGTGGACGCTTGGCCTATCGCCACACAAACCTATCAGACGAATTTTCCTGGTGCACAGGTCATCAATGCCAAGCTGGACGAGCGCACTTGCCCTTCACTCGTCGCAGGTGCAGGCAGGATCGACCTTCTTCTCGCCTCTCCCGAATGCACGAATCACACATGCGCAAAAGGCGGCCGTCCGCGCGACGAGTCTAGCCGGCGCACTGCGAACTACGTCGTCAGCTTTGCCGAAGCTCTGACGCCGCGATGGGTCGTGCTGGAAAACGTCGTGCAGATGCGCAGCTGGCACGGTTACACGCCGCTGATCGACGATCTGAAACGCCTGGGCTACAAAGTCGAGGCACATATCCTCGATGCTGCGGATTTTGGGGTGCCGCAGACGAGACGGCGGCTTTTTCTGCTTTGTGACCGTGAAGGCGCTCCGGGTGAGATCGCAATACCGGAACGGAAACGACGCAGGGCTATTGCTGCCGATATCGTTCAGTTCGATGGCCCCTGGGAGTCCCGTCCGCTTTATTCGGAGCGCCGCGCGCCGGACACGCTCGCCCGGGCAGAACGTGCGATGAAGGAACTGGGGAAGGGGCAGCCGTTCCTAATCGTCTACTACGGCTCCGATGGCAGCGGTGGTTGGCAACCGCTCGACCGGCCCCTGCGAACTCTCACAACGCTCGATCGTTTCGGTCTGGTGACTTGGCGTGGCAAGACGCCGATGCTTCGAATGCTGCAGGTTCCCGAGCTCGTGAGGGCGATGGGCTTCGACAAGTCATACGATCTGACACATGGGTCGCGTCGGGATCGGATAAAAATCCTGGGGAACGGGGTCTGTCCTCCGGTGATGGAGGCAGTTGTCCGTTCGCTCATTGGTTCGTCACACAAGCGCGGCCGAAACCCTGCGATCACGAAGCGTCGAACGAATAGACGGCAGGTATTCGTGACTGTAGACTAAGTGAAGCTACGCGATGGGCTCCACTTCCAAATTGAACGCACACTGCGTTCTCGCGAGCTCATCACCTGGAGGCGTTTCAGGTCATTCTGCTGTATCGGGTCGAGCGGTCACTTTGCTGTAAATTAGATAAATGCTCCAAGAACTAGGGATTATAGGACACCTCGGCAGCAGTCCGATCGCCAGGGATTTCCGTGTCTCGGAAGTAGTCTCGCGCTGGCGTCTCGCATCATCTGAGGAGATGTCGGACGCAAACGAGATGCAGACCGACGACAACCTTCGCGACTGTCAAGCTGAGTTGCGACGGTAGATTTGAGTGTTTCGGCCTGCTCCGTATAATCGACGCATACCAGTGGGCACTGAGCCGACATCTAACACCAGAATCTATGAGCAAAAAGATCTCTCTGTGACAGTTTTTCACAACGCGCGAGACCTGGGCCCGAGCGCACGTCATCGAATTCATGATGACTGCGGGCGCTGACTGTGCCTTCGATCCATTTGCCGGCAACGGTCATTTGCTCCAAGTGGCAAGCCAGCTCGGCTTCAAGAAGACAAGGGGACGCGACATCGATGCGAGCCTGTGATGGCGCGTTGGCGATAGCCTTATCCGTATCCCGAAGGCGGGGAATGCGATCATCATCACGAACCCGCCCTACCTGGCGAGCTACAGTGCACGCAGGAAAGGGCTCGGCGATCAAGTCTGACGATACCTTGATGGAACCGGTCGCGACGATCTTTACAAGCTGGCACTCGACAAGTGTCTGGCGGCAGCGAACCACGTCGTGGCGATCATCCCCGAGACCTTCCTAAATTCGAGCTATCCGAAGGGTCGCCTGAGAAGTCTCACGGTGCTGGAGGATAATCCGTTCGAAGACACAGAGGTGCCCGTCTGCGTCGCCTGCTTCGACAACAAGATGAAGAGAGCCAGTCGTGTCCGCATTTATAAGAACGACACCTATATCGGGACACTCGCTCAACTGGAAAAGAAGCGCCTGAAACCGCGCCACAAGGTCCGCATGAAATTCAACGCTCCGAGCGGACAGATCGCACTCAGAGCTGTGGATCAGGTGAGCTTGTGACAGGGCATTCGCTTCATGGCCAGAGAGGAACTCGTTTACGATCTTGAACGCATCGGTCAATCGTCGAGGCTCATCACGCTCATCGAGTTGGACGCGCCAGCAAGGCGTCTCAAATCGCTGATTGCAGAATGCAACGCGATCCTCGATCAATTTCGTGAAGAGACACATGACCTGCCGCTGTCGCCGTTCAAGGGGAATCGTCATGACGGCGTGAGGCGCCGCAGGCTCGACTATGCCAGCGCCCGCGCCATCCTCGAACTCGCCTATGAGCGCGTCTTCAGCGGCAGGCGACGACTTAGCTCCTAACCGACAATACCATGAATAATCTCGAACTCTTGGTCCTCAGCTTGAAGCACAACGAGCCCTATATCGAGGATGCCTATGCCAAGGAAAGCGTGCTCATCACCTCGGCAGGAGTGCCGGAAACCGCAGTCATGCGCGCCAACCGCGAACTCTCGGATCAAATCACGGCCTACAAGGTCGCCCTGCACAACCGAAACGCCGCGATGTGCGAGACGATCATCGAGACGATGCTCGACCTTCTGGACACCGAGGGCATCAACAATGGCGAATTCGCGAACTACTGGGGCGTGTTCGACGTGTCCTATTCATCATACTTCTCAATGAGCAGATCGGAGCGCCGCGATTTCCTGCGCGCGATCCTACCCCGCTACCTCGCGGCGCGTCATCTGCTATATCAGTCACACGGGTACAGCCCGAATGTCATTCAAGTCCGCTCGGACAGTACTGCACACAAGCGCAGCGGCCAGCTCTGATTGCGTAAACTCGAGACCATGCTTGACGATGCAGGTCTACGAAGACTCGGCAATTGATCGAATGTGCAGGATTTTCTTGACGCCGATGGGGTGTATCTGCGCACCGACAGCGACGGCAAAAAGCTGTTCATGCAGGTACTGGAGGAACTAGGACTCTGGTTCCGCTGGTCGAGCGAACGCCAGAACAAGTTTCCCGATGTCGCGGTCCGCTTGAATGGGCGCTTATCTGTGATCGAGCATAAACACATGAAAGAAGGCGGTGGTGGGCAGGACAAGCAGATCGGCGAACTCATCGACTTCATCAGGCAAAACGATCCACAAGTCAGCTACATCTCGTTCCTCGATGGCGTTTATTTCAACGAACTGGCAGTTGCGGACCAATCCGAGAGGAAGTCGCGAGCACAGCTGAACCAGATTCGACAAGCGCTGCGCGCCAACCGCTACAACTACTTCGTTAACACAGCCGGATTTCTCCATTGGTTGTCGCTCAATGGCAAAAGTACCTAATCCAAGCCACATGAAAATCTGATACGCGCGCGTCTCGACCGTCGGGCAGAGTCTGGAGGTCCAGCGCGACAAACTCATCCATCACGGATGCGAGAAGCTGTTCGAGGAGAAGCGTTCCGGTGCGAGCCGCACCGAGCGCGAGGCTCTTGCCCACGCTCTGACCTTCATCCGTGAAGGCGACCAGTTCGTGGTAACGAGGCTCGACCGCCTGGCTCGTTCGGTTCTCGACCTGTCGCAGATAACAGCGGAAATCGCCGCCAAGAAGGTGGACCTCGTCGTCCTCGACCAGTCTATCGATACCGGCAGCCCCACAGGGCGCCTCCTGTTTCACATGCTCGCGGCCATCGGTGAGTTCGAGCGCGATCTCATCAAGGAGCGTGCGGCCGAAGGCATTGCCCGTGCCAAGGCGGCAGGGGTTAAGTTCGGTGCAAAGCCCAAACTGAGCGGCGATTTGCTCGCCGCTCTCAAAGAAGAGTTCGCCGATCCGGCTTGCAATCGCAAGGAACTGGCGCGCCGCTACGGCATAGGTCGTGCGACGCTCTACAGGCTCATGTCGGGCTATTCGCTACCGGCATCCATTCCTTCGAGCCAAGAAGCCGGCAGCAATGCCGGTGGCACCCAAGACCGCCTGTAGGAATGGAAGCCAGATCACGACAGCGATGGTCACGGCGATCGCGAGCGCCGACATGGCCGTCGTCATCGTCGCAGAGGCCCTCTCGGCAACGACCCAACCCGTTGCGAAACCGAGCGGAAGCAGTATCAACTCCAACATCATCGAAGCCCCCAACCGATCAAGCGGCTCCCGGAACACATCCAGGAGCCGCTTTTTACGTGTCTGTCAGTCGGTGCGGACATCGACAGGCACAGCCTTGCCATCGAGCCGGACCGCTGCCACATCGACCGCCAGCAGCCGATCCACGACACGTGTCCTGGCGAGAGTCTTCTCGACGACACGCACGCTGCTTCCCTGCTGCTCCAGATGCGTCAAGGCGCGGAACCGGCCACAGTAGCGGCGGAGTTCGCCATCGACGGTGACGATCTCGACGAGCCGGGCCGACAACGTGATGCGCTTCGCTTTCATGCTCCTATCCCCGGCTTAGCGGGGTCACGGAAATACTCGTAGGCGTAGCGGACACGCTGGGTCATCACATCGTTCCAGGTCGGGCTCCATGGGCGGGACTTCGATCCCGGCGGCTTTCCGAAGAAGCTCGGGCGTCCGCGCAGTTCCAGAGTGCACCACGGGCACAAGAGCGAGGTGCGCGGGTACACATGCGTTTGATTGTAATCACAGCGAACGAGGCTGCCGTGCAGGTCGTCGAGCGCGTTCATCCATTCCAGTGCTGTCGGGCGCGAGCGCCAGCGTGAGACACCGAAGGCGCGTCGGAACATCTTGACGATCGGCGCCGGCAGGAAGCTCCGCAGCGGCAGGCCGACGACGCGCAACGGATTTGCGGTCGGAAAGCCGCGCAGCATGTGCTTGCGCTTCTTGATGGCGTGACCGAGCCCCATGTCTGCGGTGCCTCCGAACGGATGGCGTCCCATGCAGAGCAGCTCGTAAATCATCACGGCCAACGGAAACGCGTCGTGATTGCGCGTGCGTTTGACCTTACCGAGCTTCTTGCCCTGTAACTCCGGGGGCAAGAATTCTTCCATGCCCACCGGGCAGCGGAATGCTTTCTCGGGTCCGATCTGGCAGCTGTCGCAGTCTATGATGCGGACGGAATTGTCATGCATGACGATCACATTTGAGCCGTTGAGGTCGCCGATGAGAACGCCGGCCTGATGGAACGTGGTCATGGCGCGGGCCAGGTTGGAAGCGACCAGCACGAGCGTCGCGAAGCTGGCGCCGGGCGTAAGCCTGAGCCGGTCGGCGGGCGTGATCAGGGTATGAATCGGTCGTCCGCCTGCAATCTCCGGCATGACAAAGCCGACGACTTCGTTTCCCACATAGAGAAGATCTGTCGGCCACGCCGAGATGTTGGCGAGCGAAGCCTTCTGCAGCTTCAACATGCGCTGGAGTTTGGTCCTTTGCGCCTCGTCCGGCATACGCATGTAGATCTTGGCCAGCTTTCCCGGCTGCCCGTCGATCTTGAAGATGCGCCCTTCCCCGCCCTGCGCGACCATGGCGCCGAGCCTCAGGCGTGTCGTGTTGCAGGTGACGGTGTCGCCCGCTTTGAGCGTCGATTCACGGATGGCAGTCGACATGATCTTCCCCCTGGAGCTGGATGGCGATGATGGATGTGTCATCGTCGGTACGGGACCGAACGGCAGGACTTTCGAGGAACCCTTGCAACCATTCGGAGACGCCGCGCGCCTCACGCCGCTCTCGCGCCTCTGCAAGTGACGCCTTGAGGCCGTCGCTCAGATACTCGAAGAACGCGGAATGCGGTTCGAGCCGGGCCGGTGAGACGACAAGCTCCTCGATGCCATCGGTAACGAGCACGACGGTGCCGACGGCTTCGGTGATGACACCGATCTCGATCTGCTCGCGCCAATCATCTTGGGAGAGGAAGTTCGCGGTGTTGACGTACTCTCCGCGCTGCGGACGAAGTGCCACACGCCATGGTGGACCTACGACGATGACTCCGTCGCCGATCTGCACGACCACGGTCTCCTCGCCGCGCGTGATGCAGCCGAGCAAGGTCGTTGCGAGATCGCTCACTGGAACTTTGCGTGTCTTGGCGATGCGATCCAGAACGATGCGCGCTGTCGCCATGGCATTGAAGGCGATGCGCACCAGGTCGGGTTTCGGAAGAACTCTGAGCGCGGAACTCACGGCGGAGACGAAGGCCGCTGACGCGGCCCTCGCTCCAATATCGGCCAAGGGAGCGGAGCCCGCTCCATCGGCTACGGCGGCGGCGATCCAGGTGTGCCCATCGGCTCCCTCGATCAGGCGGAGTGCCTTGGCGTCCTGAAGGGGGAGCGCCTCGGCGATATGGGCGTTGCCGGTCGCCTGAGCGGCCGCCCATGTGAGCGAGTGCATCGTCATGCGGACACCGTGACCGTGCGAGGCATGGACGGCGTCGTGAAGGCCGAGCCGACCTGGGATTTGGAGCCGGAGCGCAAGGACGCCGAAAGCCACAGGAAGAGGCTCGGATAATCCAGCCCTTCGAGTTTCAGGGGCGGACGCACGGAGAGCTGGCTCAGGACATTGAAATCCGCGCCGTCGACGCCGAGAGCGAAAAACACGAGCTTCTTCTCGTTCTCGGCGCGGGCCACCGCCGCCGCAGCACCCTGCCAGGTGTCGGTGGGACACCCATCGGTGAGAACGAAGACCCAGGGGCGGTAATAGGGCACGCCTTGGGTACGGTAGACCTGCTTGCGGCGCTCGACGAGGTCGATGGCGCGGAGCACGGCTTCGCCGATAGGCGTATCGTTGTCGGCATCGAGACGCGGGAAGGTGAAGCGGTCGATGGTGGCGAAATCCTGTGCGACGACGACGGGACCGAAGGTGACGAGGGCGACTTCCACCCGCTTCATGGCGACGAGATCGCTCGAAAGGTCGCGATGAAAGAGCTGCAAACCCTGATTGAGCTGCCGGATCGCCTCGCCGGCCATGGACGTGGACCGGTCGGCGACGATGACGCACGGCAAGCGCCGCTCGGGATTGAGGACGAGGTCGTCGAACGAGGTGTTGGTACGCTGTGGCATGGCATCCATGGCAGGTCTCCTGATGTGTGCGGGTGAATAAGAAAAACGCTGACGCTACAGCTGCACGAGAGGGATCGCGCCGAGCACGACGGGTCGCGGCACGAGACGGACGGCGCCAAGAGATGCGGCGCGCGAAAAGGCACGGACCTTGAAATACCCGTGGCTCGGAATGCGCACGGGATCGCGGTTGGTCGAGACGACCAGCATCTCGTCCATGCCCAGTGTTCGAACCTCGTTGGCGTTGACGAGATTGAACTCGCGATAGGCGTCCTGCGGGTTGGGCGAGAGCAGTTCCTTGCGCTGGCGCTCGCGTACCTTGCCGCACAGCTTCTCGAAAAAGAGGCAGGTCTCTGGATCGGAACCGGCATAGGTGAGCGCGGTGTTGAACCCGCCCTGGATGGCGGCAGCCATGTCCTTGCCGTAGCGGGCGGACAGCTGCGCTATGGATTGCAGGACGATGGTGAGCGAGACCTTGTAGGCGCGGATCGTATTGGCAGTGGAGACGAAGCTCGGGATCGTCGAATGCCCGAACTCGTCGTAGAGGACGTAGATCGGCAAGTCGGAGCGACCCGGCATCTGACGCATCGCCGCGTTGAACACGCTGCGGAAGAAAACCGAGGTCAGGAAGCCGTAGTATTCGGCGTGCTGCGGCGGCGTGATGAAATAGATGATCGTCTTCTGACGGCGGATCGCCGCGAGATCGATATCGGAGGTCGCAGTGAGCCAGGCGACTTTCCGGTTGGAGAGCGCACGCATGGCGGTGAGCGCGTTCAAAACGAAGCTCTGCACGCCTTCGGCGTTACCGGTGAGCAAGCCCTTCCATTCGGTCCACAGACGCCGATCGGCGGGATTGTGGGGATCGATGGTGGCACGCGCCATGAAGGCGTCGAGCGGCTTTCCGAGCTGCCCGAAGCTCTGCAGGAGATGATGCAGGTTGGCGAGGGTGAAAACTTCCCTGCCCTCGGCGAGGGCGACATTGCGGAGACACTTCAAGAACAAGGCGACGAAGCGGGTCGCACCCTTGTTCCAGAAGCCATCCTTGTCGTCGGGGTTGCCGCTGCGGACGAGAATCTCGGCGACCTGCTCGAGTTCGATGTCGTCACGGATTTCGCTCAACGGATTGAAGCGTGACGATGTCTCGGGATGCTCGGGGTCGATGACCACGATCCTGTAGCCGGCACGCGCCATGGCGGCCGATGTCGCGGTGAACACTTCGCCCTTGGGATCGTTGACGACAAGCGAGCAATCGCGCGCCGCTTTATCGAGCACATTGGGGATGATGTAGCGCGAGGTCTTACCTGCGCCGACGCGGGCGATGAGGCAGACGTTCTGGAAGCTCTCGGGCTCGGAGAGACGCAAGCTTTCGCCGTCGACGAGCAATCCGGGATTGCCGGAGTTGAGCCAGTCGCGATAGTCGCGCCGCTTGGCGAATTTGGCGCCGCTCTGTTGGGTCAGAAGCCGGCCTTTGACGACGAGGCCTGCCCCGTAGGCTAGTCCCTTGAACGGGAGCGCGAGCGCGCCTGTGATGGTGTCCGATGGCTTTTTCATTGTCGGGTCTCGTTAGGGGTAAGGGTGAAGGACGCACGGAGCCTGCCGAGCGCGACGAGCACTCGGGTCTTCACGTCTGCGAGCAGGGTTCTGAGACGCTCTCAGCGCTTCAGGTTCGGCCCGTCCTGCTGGTGGCGGAGGGCGGCGTCCTGGGTTCTTCGGATCGCTTCCATTTCCTCGCGGTGTTCCCTTTCGACGCGTTCGGCGTCGGTTTCGGGTGGCGGGGTCGGAGAATGGGCCGGTGTTTTTCTATGCTCGGCCGTTGCCGCCTTCTGCGGTTCGGCTTCGAGCCGAGCCCCGGTGTCGCGCGTGATCGAGAGGATGTCGGCGACGGCGCCGATGCCTTGCAGCATGGTGTTGATCAAATCCATGTCGGGCTCCTCTCTTAGGCTCGGCGGTGGTGGCGGTGGTGGCTGTGGTGGCGGACGGTGCGTGTTGAGCGCCGCTGGCGGCGGGCGGCTCACCATTTGCGTGTTCTGACTTGGCGCGGCACCGACGCGCTTTTGCATGGCCTGATAGTCGGCAACGAGCCCCAAGGTGGCGAGGCGGTGATTGCGCCCCTTGGCGAGGTCGCGCACACCGACGGTCTTCCCTCGCGTATAGACTTCGAGACCGGCCTCGGTGAGTTTGGCGAAGAGATCGGCGTCGTCGCGAGCCCTGCCGAGAATGGCGCGGAGCGAAGCGGCGAGGCCTTCCTTCTCCGGCGTTCTGCCGGTGCGGCGTTCGAGTTCGATGCCCTTCTGCGAGAGCGTCTTGGCCTCGGCTTTCTTGCCGATAGCGATGCCCTGCTGGAGCTGCGGATAGCGGGCGAGTACGCGGATCTCCAACCCGACCTGGATCTTGCGGAATTCCGCACGCGACAAGCGATGGCGCTCGGCGCGTCCGAAGGGATTGGCGCTGATGACGAGATGATAATGAAGGTGGTCTTCGTGGTCGTCGTGCAGCTGGCCGAGCACCAGGCATTCGGGAGCGCGGTCGCGGATGTAGTCGAGGGCGATGTCGCGCAGCGCCTCCTTCTGAAGGTCGCCGGGAACCGTCTTGGCTCGGGTGATCGAGAGGATCTCGTGATACATGACGACCCCGTTCTTGCGTTTCGGCAAATGCCTGGCGTTGGACTCGAACTCGGCGGTGATGGTCTGGACGTCGTGGGCGAGCAGGTTGTGTCGGATGGCGTAGCGCTGGTCCGCCACATCGCGGCTCACATAGGCGAGGAGTTGCCCGAACGACGGCTCCTTACGGCTCATGCTCCTTATGATCACGGGCGGTTCTCAGCTTTCCGAGCGTGTAGTCCTGTACAAGCTGCTCTAGAGCTTTGAGCTCCTTGAGGACGCTCCTCTCGTCTGCTGCGCGCTTTACGGTATTGGTGTGGTGGGCGATCTGGTTGAGGTTGTTCGCGACGTTGCGGATCAGGAAGCGGAGCGATTGCAGCTCGCGGCTGATCGCTTCGGGCACATAGATGGCCTTGTCGATCTCAGCCATGCCGATCTCGACGAGGAATTGTGTCGGCTTTTTCCCCTCGCCGCGCGCCGCTCTCTCCAGTCGGCGATAGTCGGCCATCGGGATCGCGAGGTTCACGCATTTGGTGCGCGACCTGTAATCCTTGAGGTAGGCCTTGATGTAGTCTTTGCGGTCCATCGTGGTGTGTCGTTATGGATTAAGGGGCGCCGGGGATATTCCCCGGCCGGGTCCAGGGCGGGCCCTGGCAAGATGCAAGTTTCAAGAAACACCGTGCGGGGTGTTTCAAGAAACAGAGTGCGTTTCTGTTTCAAGAAACTTGCAATCTTGCAGCAACCATCGTCCCCTTCTCTGCAATCCACTTTATGGATGCCCCCCGGGGGCCGTCAAAGCGAGTTTCGCATTTCGGCTTGACATGCGGTCTCGATATGTCGCGCGGCGTCTCATGTGTTCGTGCGCTCGATGCGATGCGTGTGCCGTCGCACGCTGCAATCACGAGAAAAGGGCTATTGCCCTTCCCTTCTCGCGTATGATTCGGCGCGTTGCTGTCGCCTCTTGATCATCTCGATGTAGCTCGCCTCGCGCTCGATGGAGATGGCATGGCGTCCACTCTTGAAGGCGGCGACGCCTGTCGTTCCACCTCCGGCGAAGCTGTCGAGCACGATGTCTCAGGGGTTGGTGAAGATCTCCACCAAGCGGCGCGTGAGCAGCTCGGGCTTCTCGGTCGGATGTCCGGTTCTCTTGTTGCCGTCGCGTCCGATGAGGTAGCTCATGACATTCCTCATGCGCGCCTGCGTGAGGAAGTTGAAGGTACGCGGCTGACGGTACTCTCCCCCGTCGTTGACGAGCCAGAGCCCCATTTCATAGGCGCTTCTGAAAGTCGTTCGACGCACGGCCGGCATCGGGTTGTCCTTCACCCAGATGAGCGGCATTCGGAAGGTGAACATCTTGCGGCGTTCGAGTTCGTTGGCGATCCACCCGCCCTGGCGGTATCAGAAGAACAGCACCATGCTGGCATTGGGCTTCAGGATGCGGCGATACTCGGCGCAGACCTTGAAGACGAAGTCGAGGTAGGCCTCCTCGGTCGGGAACTTGTCCCAGTCGCCGAAGTCGGCTTTCACGATCTTGTCGTTGCGGAGCGTGAGCCCGCCTTTGCCCGAGATGTTGTAGGGGAAGTCGGCGCAGATGAAGTCGATGGAACGGTCGGGGATCTTGGTCAAGGCAGCGAGGCAGTCGGCATGTACGATGCGGTGCACGGGTCCTGATTTGCGTGGCTTCGGTGGTGTCGGGATTGGCTTCTTGTCGCCGAGCTTCAGCGTTGCGGCTGCTGCGGCTTTGAGCGGCGCGAGGATCGCGAAAGTTGATGGAGATATCGATGATGTCGGAGATGTGTGAGCGTGTTGGTATGTCGTTGCCATAGGTTGTTGGATTAAGAAACTAAAAAAGGCACCCGAAGGTGCCTGGGTAAAATAGGGAAGAGGGGCTTAAGCGCCGAAGTGCTCGTCGAGCAGGTCGCGGAATGTATCGGTGATGTCGTCGAGGACATCGGGCGTGATGCGTTTGGGAGCGGCGTCTCCTTGTCGGTCGAGATAGGCCTCGGCGAAGAGTGCCGCGATGGCGCGAAGCGGCGCATCTTGGTCTGCCTTGGACTTGCGTCCTTCGTTGGCGAGCATGGCGTCCATTTCGTTGGCTGTCATCAGGTCCATCAGCAGGACTCAGGCGTCTTTCAGCTGCTCGGGAGACAGTGGTCGGGAGCAGTGTTGCTTGATGCTGTAGGCATCGAGGTATTTGCGGGCGATGTGCCCGAAGATTTCAGGATTTCTCATATGTCGAGAAGTTAGTGAGTAAAGCGGCTTTCGTCTGAGCGAAGCCTGTGGCCCCCACTCGCCCGGCAAGCTCGGCAAGTCAAGCAGCCGTTCGCCTGTGCCTCCCGATGATAGGGAGCGACCGCCGCCAGTTGGCGCGGTGCTTTACTTCCGAGTCCGGGCGTACAATGGGAAGGCGGATTGGTCAGCTCTCTTGTTCCTGGGACGGCAAAGCCGGTGCGCCAGCACAGGGGCAGACTTCAATTCATTCTACTCGGAAACGAGGAATTGCAAGCCGGTCTCGATGGACTGAGCAAGGGGAGAGCAAGCCGTCGCGACACCGCGTACGGGAGGGAGCGGTTCGTGCGGCGAAGCGTCAGCATTCGGCCAGCCACGGAGAGTGGCGTGCGGGTGAAAAAGAAAAAGACCCTGCTCGGGTCTCATGTGTCGTGGCGCAGTAAAACTAGCCCCATCCGCCACCGATCGCTCATCGCTTTCCGATGATACGGGTAATCTCGTCGGCGATCGCCGCCTGCTCGTCGTGGGGATTGCGATGGAAGGGAGCCTCGCCGATGTGCACGTTGGGTCGGTGCTCCGGGATGTCGTCGTCGCATTTGAGTCATGCCGTGGCGTGGCAGACGCGCTTGATCGTGGGCTGGTGCGTGCCGGTGCTCGGGCGCGCTCGATGGAAGTTCATGGTGGAGACTTACGGGTATTGTTGAAATGGATCGTATGCGGAAGGGATCGTTTGTCAAATCGAACAGCGCCGCTCGGTCCCTTCGGGGAAGCACAAAAAAAGAGAGCCAGACCTTGATGGTCCAGCTCTCGGGATGCGCCCTCTAGGACAGCATCTTCGCCTTGGCGCGACATTCGTTGCAGATCTTGTCATCGGCTTCATCGTCGAACGCGTCGTCGGGCTTGCCTTGCTCGCACATCTCGCAGGTGGAGAGATACTCGCGGTCCTCGTCGCGGCAGTCGCCACTCTCGCAGCTGAAGCAACCAGCGATCTGCATTCACTCCTCGCGGTACTCGTTGCGGATGGTCCGGCCGGTCAAATCGTGCAGCTTCTGAAGCGTCCCGTTATTCGGCGACCAGGCCGTATCGTAGCTGAGGCACGTGATGTCCGAGCACTCGGAAACGCAGATGTAGACCTGCGGCGGCCACTTCGATCCCGTGTTCTCGACGAACCAATCGTGGCTCCAGAACTCGAGCCCGGTCGGGTCTGCCGCCGAGACCTCGGCAGGGAAGAGCTTGTGCATGTTGAAGCGGTAGTGGTTGCCTTCGGCGACGAGCCGTTCCTTGACGGCTTCGGTAGACGCGTGGATCTTCACGCTGTTGTAGTTCCAGTTCGGCATAGTGCGAAAAGTTAGGAAGTAATCGCCAGCTGCTCGCTGGCAACGGCGCAAAACGCCAACCGGGGAAGCGGGCAGTCCAGCACCGTTCGGCTGTTGCCAATAATTGGCGCGTTGAGCGCGACTGAGACGCCGCCAGATGTCGCGGTGCTTGACGGGCTGCGGGTTGGCGTACAATCGCCAAGTGTGCGAGCCGCTCACACTCATCTCGGCAATCCGATTTGGCGAAACGGCAAGCCTCGATACAATGAAGGTATTACCTCTTAAGCGCCTCCCATGAGAGCCGATCAGGCCCGACAGATTCCGATCCATCACTTCCTCGAACGCGCTGGCATCAAGCCTGCCAAGTCCGTGCGCAACGGCCGCGAGCTCTGGTATTCGAGCCCGATCAGGGAAGGGGATGCCAACCCTTCGTTCAAGGTCGACACGGCGAAGAACCTGTGGTTCGACCACGGCGCCGCTCGTGGCGGAAATGTCATCGACCTCGTCGTCGAGATGCGCCGCGTCACGGTCGCCGAAGCCTTGGCGATCCTAGAGTCCGGTTTCGCTGGGTCCGTTCCGGCGAGGGGGCAGGCGCTACCGGCAAAAATCGCGCCCCCTGCGGGTGAAGAAGAAAAAGACGAAGCGTTCACGCTGGTAAAGGCAGGGGAGATCGTGCATCCGGCGCTGGTTCAGTACATCGATGCCCGTTGTATAGACATGGATGTTGCGCGCCGATACCTGAGGGAAATCCGCTTCAGACCGCGCGGCAAGCTCAAGCAGTTTTTCGCGCTCGGCTTCGCTTGTGGCGATGGCTACGACGCGAGAAGCCCGGTGTTCAAAGGCTTCGTCGGCAAGGACAAGGCGATCACGCACATCGCCGCGAGCGGCGGAACGCGCGCCGCTCTCGTGTTCGAGGGCTTCATGAACTTCCTGTCGCTGCTGACGATGCGCCGTGTCATGGAAATCGCGGACGCCGATATCATCATCCTGCATTCGGCCTCACTCAGGCGCCGTGCCGCCGACCTCATCAACGCGCAAGGCTACGAAAGCCTGACGCTCTACCTCGACAACGACGAGGCGGGACGATCGGCGAGTGAATACCTCAAAGCTGAGACGCGCTGCGCCGCCATCACCGATGCCTCTGCCGAGTATGCCGGGTACAACGATCTCAACGACTGGCTCAAAGCAATGCGCAGGAGATAGCGATGGCGAAGGACATGGAGCGGATGTCGGTCGCGGAACTGGATGCGCTCATCGAGCACGCGCAAGAGGTGCGCGAGGCGACCCGCAACAAGCGCCGACAGGAACTGAAGGCCGAAATCGAGACGAAGCTCAGGGCGGAAGGATTCACGGCGCTGGAGGTGCTCGGCGCCAAGGTCAAGCCGAAGCCCGAACATCTGCCGCCGCGCTATGCCGACCCGGATGATCCCAATCACACCTGGTCCGGCCGTGGCCGTGTTCCGGGCTGGCTGCAAGCCCACATCGACGCCGGGCACACGCTCGACGCGTTCCTGATCGACAAGAAGGCTCATTCATAAGCGAGTGAGCCTTTGTTCGTGTCGCTGGCAGGGAACCAAATCGTCGTGGCTCAGCCGTCGCCGCAAACGAGGATGAACATCATCGGCGCGAGCATCATGCCGACGAGGGCGCAGAGTTCCTCGCCGTCGGTTTCCAGCATCAGGGAAGCCTGCTTGCGGGATATCCGTGCGTAGCCGTCGCGTTCGGCCATCATGTTGGGCTTCACGCGCATCAGACCGTTTAGGATCGCGTCGGTGGTGTTGAACATCTCGACGAGGAGATCGAGGGGCGGACGCTCGCCAGCGGGTGTCAGGAAGCTCAGTTCCTTGAGGTACTCGATGTGGCGGCCGACCTCGGCGATGTCGGTGTTGTGATGTGTGCTCATGAGGCTAGGATCGCGCACGAAAAGAGCCACCGCAAGGGTGGCTCCAGTCCGAGGATGCATTCGAGTATAGGGATCAGTCTTTTTCTGGCTCCTTGTACTCACGAAGCACGAGCCGGTTTGAGACCGGCAGGGCCTGGAGGACGAGGTTGTAGCCTTTTCCATCCTTATGCTCGAACGCAGCTCCGACTTTCAGCCAGAAGGGCTCTTTGCCCTCCTGTTCGTCGACGACGAAGACGCTGTAGGTCGGCATGGACTTCTCGGGAACGCGAGATTTTGCCATGGCAGTCGTTCTCCTCTGTTGCTGCATTATCAGCATAAGGATTTTTGCCAAAAGTCAAATTTATCGTGCAATTTCATTCGGCTAATGAAAAATACGCCGGCCACCCTGAAACCGTGGCCGTTTTTCAATCGAGGATCGTTCTACCCATCCGCCTTCGGCGTATTTTTCTTATTCACCCGCAATCATCAAAACAGTCAGCCAGTCCTTTTGGAGTTTTTCACATCGCAGCGTGTAGAAGGCTAGAAATAGGAATAAAGGGTACGAGAAGGGTAGAAGGGGGTTGCCGCCGGCATTTTTCGCGCGCGTTCGCGACGGATGTGGTGATGCCGGGGAACCAGAGCGGAGCGCTTCGGGCAACAAGCAGGGAAGCAAAGGGGAGCGGATCTGCCGGGTAGCGGGGAACGATGTCGTGCTCACGCCCGCGACACGCATCTTGCCGGGGAACCAAGTCGCACCGATCGCTGTCAAAAACTCCCAGCACGATCAAAAAACGCCCATGGCAGGGAGCCAGAGCGTAGCAATTCGCATGTAGCGGGGAACGATGTCGTACCGCCGAACGGTGATCCCGTGCTGGCGATGTCGCGTGATCCGATGGAAGGGAACCAGAGCGTCGTGAAGCCGGCCCATGCGAGGGAGCCAAAGCGTACCGGTGTCGGCACGGCGATTGTGAAAAACTTGCCAGACCGGGCAAGTTGCATACAATTGGGAGCGTTACTTCATAATTTCGATACAATGTGATACGTCGCCTCCAATCTCAGGCCCAACGAGACCATTATTCTCGTCGGCAAGGTGCATGCGATCTATTCTGCGATGCTGTATGCGGCACTACTCTTTCTCGTGCTGCTCGTCGCTATCGGCGCGTCCGCAGATGCGCCAGCACTCATCATGTTTACGGTGCCTTTCATGTTGTGGGCCGGTTACGGAATCTTGTTCAACATGACGACCGAGATCGTGCTTACCGACCAGCGCTTCGTCTACAAGACTGGAGTTGTGGCCCGCGACGTGTTCGAACTTCAGCGCTGACAGATCGAGAGTGTTCGTCTGACGCAGACCGTGGCCGAACGATTGATCGGCGCCGGAACGCTGGTCGCCAGCGGAACCGGAGGCCACACCAAGCCCGTCGTTCGCCTGGCGGCACCGGGGAAACTGAGAGACGCGATCTACGCGCTCATCAGCAGCCCGAAATAAAGAAGGACCCTTCGGGGTCCTTTTTCATGTCTTAGTTCTTGACCCTGCGGCCCGCCTGATAGGCGGCTTTGGCGCGCTCGTAGTCCATGAGGCTGCGATAGTCCTCTCGTCTCGGCTCGACCAGGACATCTCATTCCGGCGTTTCCACGGCGGTGTCGATGCGGTTCTCGTGCACGTTGGTCTTGATCTGCTCGACGCAGAACGCGTGCGTCGGCCAGACGATGATCTTGGCGTCCAGCAGCACGCGACCCTTGCCGGTCCCGGAATGCACGCCGAATTCGCGTTCGATGGCGAAGCGGTCGACGATATCGCGCATCGCGGCGAGTGCCTGCTCCACGGCCTTCAGGTTGTCGCTCATGCGGCCATAGAGCGAGATGCCGGAGTTCTCGATGATGGTGGAGAGCTTGATGTTGAAGGTCTTGTTGGGCGCGGCGTAGGTGAAGCGGAGCCCCAGGATTTTCCTCAGCCAGCGCACGAGGTAGAGGTCGGCTCCGAGAATGCGCTCGTAATTGATCTGACGCCACGAGCGGGAGAGGATCGCCTGGCTGATGAGGCTGTTGAAGCGGATGTACACGGTCGCCTTGGCGGCGTCGCGGCTCTGCTTGTCGTTGAAGTATCAGAAGTCGGCGATGGGCGAGAAAACGAGATCGTCGTCGTCGCTCTCGCTCCTCAGATGGATCTTTGTTTTGGCCAGCACCTGTAGGGCTTCTCGGATCTGCGGATACGAGTACGCCTTGGTCTTGGGCCTGTCGGCTCAGCGGCGTTTCAGCTCTTCGCCGATCTGATGGAGCGAAGTGAACAGCACGAAGCTGTCGGACGACGGTCGTCCGTCGCCGCCTTCGGTGAAGTATCCCTTGTCCATGGCGAGCTTGGTGAGCACCAGCTCCAGGACCTCCTCCTTCACGCCGGGAAACTCAGCACGCAGCGTGCCGTCGTCGCGGTCGATGTAGGCGGGTGCGAGGGTCAGCTTGTAGCGCTTACCCTGGAAGGTGAACTCGCGTTTGAGCGGCGCGGCGGTACCGTCGGGATTCCAAGTTACAGCGTCGGTCTTTCAGCGAGCCACCATGAAGCGGGGAATGGATTCGTAGAAGTCGAAGGCGTTGGAGTAGGCCTCGTCGGAGACGAGACGGAACAGCTCCAGTTGCGCCGGTTGACGCTCGGCCGGCAGCAGGGGCGCGCGGCTATCTCGCTTTGTGACCTTTTTCATGATCGTTGCGGTCGAGGTAGTCGATGAGAAGCACGCGAAGCAGCTCGGAGATCGGCGTCATCTCTCCGTGAATGCGTTCGAGGCGCCTGGCCTCGGCATCGGTGATGCGAGTGTAGAGCCTGACGCTCATCTTGGTCGGCAAGCTCTTCGGGCTGGCGACGACGACCTTCTCGGGTCGTGCGGGCGTTTTGTCGGCGAGGCGGATGGCCTTCGCGAATATGTCTTTTCTCATGGGTGCGGGGTTAGGAACTAGGTGCGGCTGTGCTTGTCGAGGTAGTCGTAGAGCGCCCTGACCTGCGGGAGGATGCGGCGCAGCTGATAGCGCTCGATGCCTCAGAGTTCGGCCAGCTCGAACACGGTCAACCCGTCGTCGGCGAGGCGGCTGATGTAGCGCGAATGGCTGACGACCTGCACGGGCAGGTTCGGAAAGCGGCTCGACAGAACGGCAATGAGGTCGTTCACATGCTCGGGCGCGGTGTTGTTGACGAGGATCAGGATATTGTCGGTGTAGGGCTCCAGCGCCGTGATCGTCTTGACGGCTGGCATCAGGTCGGCGGTCGACTGGTAGGAGAGCGGCACGACGGTGATGTCGGCGATCTCCGCCGCTTCGATGACGCGGCTTTCGACGAATCCGCCGAAGTCGATGACGAGCGGCGTTCCCTTGAAGTGTTTCGCCCAGTCCTTGACGGATTGGCCTGGCTCCAGGGTGACGATGCGGCCATCCGGGAGAGCGGCGTCGTAGATGTCGGCGGTACCGTTGTCGAGGTCGTTGGTGAGGAGCACGCCGCCGCAGTGCTTGGCGTAGCCGACGGCATGCGTCGTCTTACCCTGCCCTCACTTGATGGAGTAGAAGAATACGCTCATGGATGCATAGGTTATGGGATAACATCGATATTCTATGCATCGCCGCCGAGAATGCAAATGAAAGAGACTAGATAGCAGCGTCGAAGGCAGGTTATGTGCAGGAGTCTTATTCTGGTGGTCGGACCTGCACCGGTACGGGCACGGCAGGCTTCAAGGCGATGCGGGCGCGGACCTCGTCGTAGATGGCTATCGTCGCTGCGGTCTCCAGCGTAGCAACAAAGGCAAAATCGGTGGCGAGCGGAAGGTCGTCGAGACTGTCCGGCTTGCGGATAACGCGCAGCTCCAGATTTGAGCCGACGGCGAACGTACGAGCCGCTTTGCCTTGCCAGGAGCGCGTGAACACCGTGCCGCGCGAGGCCCGCTTGCTGTCCGCCTGATGCTTCGCAGGTTTGGTGAGGGCGGCAGTGAGAGACGGCTCCTCCACGATCAGGCGTTCCGAGCGATAGGCGCGACGGCCCGGAGTGACAGAGGTGAACCAGGTCAACGTCACCGAGAGGGTGCGTAGGCCGCGATGGCCCGACAAGCATGCCGGTAGTGGTAGCTTGTATTGCAGGCCGGAATCCTCGCCGAGAGATCCGGTCCCCCACAAGGTGGCCCTGTTCTCCAGACAGGCCGTGACCTCATCGACGGCCGGGACACCCAGTCCGAAGACGCGAAAGACGTTGTCAGCACGCTTCGCGTGCTTGTTCTTTCCGGATGGTCCGAAGACCTGCTCGACGAGCTTGCGAGCGTCGCCCGGAATCGAGCAACGATGCAGGAGAAGGGCTTTGACGAGCAAGGCTTTGAAGCGCGGCTGCAATTGCTCATAGGTTTCGGGGTAGGCTGCAAGCAGCGCATCGTGAATGGCGTGCGCGGCGCGTGTTCCGAGGGCTGCGGCGCCGCTTGTGGCACCCGACCAGGCGTCCGAGGTCAGCCTTCCGGCCGCATCGAGACGAGCCCCCGCGACCTGTAGCCCTCCGAACTGGTTCTCGCGAGAAATACGCAGCGTCGGCGTCGCCGCGCCAATCACCGGAGTGACGCGAAGTCTGCCACCAGGAAACAGCAAGTCGGGCTTGATGGCGTTTGCGACGCCTGGACCAAATCGGCTCGCGGGAGTAGGCAGGCCCGCGACCGGCAACGGGTCGTGCGTGCTGCCAAGAGTCGCCGCGGCATTGATCTCGTCGTGGTGCAGAGCGCCGACAGTCACGGCATTGACGGCTTCGGCCGGTGATAGCAAGCGCCGATGTGGGAGCGCCTTGTGCAGGGCGGCGAGGGTCGCCTTGGCGCGATCCCTTCCCAGGAGGTTACCAAATTCGGTATCGTTCTTGACGGTCACCAAGGAGAGGTCCTGCGTGGCGTTACCGGCGCTGACCACAAAGAGCAGCCCGTGCTGGTGGGAGAGCCAATCGACGGCTCGTGCCCAAGCTGAGGTCTTGTTGTTGGAGAACGGTCGGTTGCGGTCGCCGAGCGAAAGGTTGACAATGAAGACGCCCGCCGCGACGGCGTTGGCAGGGTTCTTCAGGTCGAGAACAGCGCGGACGAAGTCATCGACAAGCAGGCGGTCGGGCGAGAACACCTCGGTGGGCTCGTTCAACGTGTTGGCGTACATAAGTGGCCGGACGACAACCTTGTGAGCGAGAGGCGTCTCATTGCGCTTCAAATCGCCGCGAACGACGAGGGAGACCATGGCGGTCCCGTGTGTACGAACGCCGACCGACTTGGCTTCCAATCCGTCAGGGTCGATGACCTCGATATGATGAGCATAGGCGGGGTGGTTCTGCACCGGCATTGAATCGAGGACGGCGGCGATGGCAGGAGCGGTGGGGTCGATCTGGGGTCCGGCGGCAGTCGGCGTGGTGTCGGTAATCTCGCGCAGATTGATCAGGCTTTGCGGACGAATGGCGTAGAGGTCGGGAATGCCGGCGATCGTCTTGGCATCTCGGTCGACCAGCGCCTTGGCGTCGGCGGACGAGATGTCGACGAGCAGGGCGTCGTAGGCGATGGCCTCGATGCGGGAGCGATGGATGACCTTGGCACCTCTCCCATCAAGCAGCACTTCGGTCGCGCGGCGTTGAGCATCGGCCCTGGCCGCAACGCGCTCGTAAACGAGTTCGATTTCGATGCGGATCGTGGCGTTGGGATCGTGAGACGCCTGCTCAGCGATGAGGCGGGCGTCCTGCTCAGAGACGCGGTCCTTCGGTCCCCAGCGGCGCAGGTCGTGCAGGCAGATAAAGACCATCTCCCATTGCTTGTCGGGATCGGCAAGGGGCTTTGACTCAGACCACAGCGTCCACAGCGACAGCAACCGGGTGATCGCAGCCTGGGTGGGGATGAGAAGATAGAGGAACGTCTTCTGGCCGTCGTCGTCCTGGAGAGCTTCCTCTCCGACGAGATCCAGCCCTGGGATGGCCTCGATTGCCTTGATGAAGTTGGGCAGCGCGTTGTCCTTGAGCTCGAAGACGAGCAGGCACTCGGGCGCGAGGGCGTCTGGGTTATTTCGCAGTGCGAGCGGGTCGGCGCCCGGCGCCAGCGCCTTTGCCAGGGCGTCGAGCTTGGGTCCTAGCTGCTGCTTTTGGCGCTCGATTGGGTAGCGCTGCGGCCACGGGAGGGTCAATGGCTTTCCCTTGGTCCTTTTGACCGGGACAGCTTGGTCGAACTTCAGCAGGGGCCGTGTCGGATCGCTCGCCATCGGGGAGAACCTTGCCGCGTGCGGTCCAGAGCGGCAATTGCTCCGAGATGATATCCGCGAATCGCTTCTGCCCTAACGAAAGCACATGGCGGCGGCGCAGGTCGACGAGAAACTCCGTAGCCTCCGCAAAACTCACAGGGGCGAGGGCGGCGGCGATGGCGGTGGGTTCGATCTTGGCGGCAGAGGGCTCGTCAGAGAGCATGCGGCCGAGAAAGCGGGCGAGTTGGGCCTCGCTCGGGGCAGGCATCGACAAGCGGAGCTGGAAGCGACGCCAGACGGCACGGTCGAGCAACTCGGCATGGTTTGTGGCGGCGATGACGACGACGTAACTCGGGAGGGCGTCAATTTGCAGCAGCAGGCTAGAGACGACGCGCTTGATCTCGCCAGTCTCGTGAACGTCGCCGCGCTCCTTGCCGATGGCGTCGAACTCGTCGAACAAGAGCACGCACGGGGTGGTGCGGATGTAATCGAACAGCTTACGCAGTCGCTGCGTGGTCTCACCGAGGAAGCTTCCGATCAAGGTGTCGTACCGAACGACGAAGAACGGTACGGCGAGGGATTCGGCGATGGCCTCGGCAAGTGCGGTCTTGCCGTTGCCCGGCGGTCCCGACAGCAGGACGCGGTGGCGTGGTTGCAAGCCGTGGGAACGCAGCAGGTCGGCGCGATGCTGCTCCTCTATGAGGCTTGTCACCTGGGTGTAGACGACATCGGTCAGCTCGAGCTCGCGTAGCGTGCGCTGCGGAGTGGTCTCGGCGATGTAGTCGCGTCCTGCTGCTGATGATAGTGCGGTGCCATTGGTCGGCGGATGATGCTGGCCGTTGGCCTGGGCGAGGCGGGCGAGCTTGTCCGCGAGCGCGGTATGCTTCTTGGCGCGCTCCTCGGCAGCCAACGCCTCCACGGTGACGCGCAGCAACCCTTTATCGCCGGCAATGCCGGCGCGCACCAGAGTCAGGAGTAAGTCGCTGCGGGCCATGACACGCTCGAATGAGGATCGGCCACCAGTGACCGGCCCCAGGGGTTAAGAAGGCCCTAATGTAGCGTGCCACAGCCGGGCTGGGCATGAAAAATCTCATCAAGTGCGGCTAAAGCGCACCATCGCATGGGTATATGCGCCTCGTCACCAGCACCGCCGGAATAACTGAGCCCTGCTTATCGCGCAATACAGCTGTGGTGTCCAATGCTCGAGTCGCAGCCTGAAGCGCCCGAGCATCTAAATGGCCTCATACCTCGTTAGCTTCGTTTAGTTACGTGCTCGCATCCAATACGAAGGCCCCCCTACCCCCGACCGAAGCCGGACGGCCGAGACTCGTCGGCAGACGCCAGACTATAGCGGATCGAGGCTCGGTTCACGAGGGCGGGTTGCCCGAGCGGCCAGCATCGTCAAGGATCGCGGCAGGCCGCGAGGGTGGTCCAACAAAATGGCAGGCAGGGCATCACACCCCACCTGCCATTGCTTGCTTATCTGACGACCTTATCCGACTGCGGCGACCGGACCTCGCCCATTGGGTGCGCGTGGCATGGCTGGAGCGCCTGACGCTTCAGGGGCATCGCCGCCGATGAGCGAGACGATGTAGTCCTTGCGCCATCGCCGCGTGTTCGGCCCGAGCTTGACGCCCTGCTCGATGGAGCCATCGGCGATGCGGCGGTAGAAGGTC
>JRYC01000402.1_pt1 | contig 30635 bp, 37 predicted proteins | sample 235301 | NCBI WGS metagenome assembly JRYC01 (sample SAMN03074211, study PRJNA261470) | activated sludge metagenome | biome: Common Effluent Treatment Plant; feature: Wastewater; material: Activated sludge; isolation source: activated biomass of a common effluent treatment plant treating...
AAAAAGGTACCGTTTTTTATAAGGACCCAGTCAGACTGGGTGGTACCACCTTATTTGCTTCTTAATGAAAGCTATGACGAGCTTGTCCCGTTCCGCTTCTTAGGCGGACAGCATTGTTCCGGTCGGTTCTCGGAACGCTTTTGCAAACTACAAAAGAGTATAAGAATAAACGACGGAAAAGTCAATGAAGCCCGTAGATAGTTAGCCGCGGAAGATACGGAGGATATCGTTTATGGTAACAAGAAGAATAAGCCCTATAAGAACAATCATGCCCCACTGGTGAGCCGTCTGCTCAAACGCAGGCCGCACACGGCGCCCCAAAAACTTTTCCATAAAGACAAATGCCAGCCTGCCTCCGTCCAATGCCGGAATAGGAAGAATGTTAAGCACGGCAAGATTTAAAGAGAGAATGCTCATAAACTCCAAAAGTGCCGTAAATCCGTACCTGGCAGCCTGGCCCGTCACTTGGGCAATACCCACGGGGCCTGCGATATCTGCAGAAATGGGTTGAAATGTAACGATGCGCCACAGCAGCATACCTATGGAAGAAAGCATCTCCCATCCTCTCTCCAGATTGATTCTAAGCGCGACAAAAGGAGCGTGTGTCCATGGATACACCTTGGTCTCTAAATCACTAATAGCAACACCCAGTGGTCCCTGTCCTGCCGGAGGATTCGTCCTAGGAGTTACGACAACATCCATAGATACACCGTCACGCAGCAGTGTCAGCGGCATGGACGTGCCTGCCTGGGCGTGCGTGGCATCAATAAGCTCTTTGGGAGTGCTCACACCGATAATCACATCACCCGCCCGGATGTCTGCCTCAGCCGCCGGTGATCCTTCTACCACGCGTTCCACATGCACTCTCCCTGACGGCTCCGGAACTCCCTGGGTCAAAAGAAATGTCGTGATGGCAACAGCGAGCAGAAAATTCATCGTGACGCCCGCCACTAAAATTGCTGCTCGTTCTTTTTTGCTTCTCGCCCAGAAAAACTGCTGCGTATTTTTGTTTTTTATTTTTTGATTTTTGATCTCATCACTATCTTCCCCTGCAAGCTTTACAAAACCACCAATGGGAAGCCAGTTCAAAGAATACAGCGTTCCGCGGAATTTCTTCCCCCATGCACGCGGCGGCAGACCCAGGCCAAACTCTTCAACTTTTACTCCCACCCAGCGGGCCACCATGAAATGTCCGAGCTCGTGGATTACAACAAGGATGGATAAAACGAGGAAAAAAATTACGGCAGTTTCTATCATACTTACACCTGCATAAGTTCAGCTTCTTTACGCTCCCCCATGCTGTCAATCTCACCAACCATTTCATCCGTCAGCTCCTGTATTTTTTTCTCTCCCACGCTTGCTTCATCCTCAGAGATCTCTTTGTCTGTCTGCATACGGGCAATCTGCTTCATGGCATCATGCCTGATTTGACGGATCATTACGCGCCCTGCTTCCAACTTCGTCTTCGCAAGCTTGACGTATTCCTGCCTGCGCTCTTCGGACAACGGTGGGAGCACTATGCGAAGAATCTCTCCGTCCACTGCCGGGTTGAGCCCCACATTTGCTTCCCGTATTCCTTTTTCTATGTCTTTAATGACCGACGGATCAAACGGTGCGATAAGAAGGCTCTTTGCATCCTGCGTGGTAATTGTTGCCATTTCCATAAGCCGCAAGTGGGACGTTCCTTCGTAGGCAGTAATAACGATATTCTCAACGAGTGCGGGAGTGGCTCGGCCGGAGCGGATAGAAGATAAATCCTGTTGCGCAATCGTGACTGCCTTGCGCATGTTTTCTCGGGTCTGGGTTAAAAGAGGATCAATCATCAGTAGCACTATCGTAGCACAGGTTATTCTCCAAGCGCCATCCGGGAAAAGCGTGCCACGGTTATATTTTCCCCTACCTTCGCAATTGTTTGTTTCACTAGGTCTGCGATTGTTACTCCTGCATCTCTGATATATGCACTCTTAAGAAGCTCTTCGACATTTTTAGGATTCATGGCTGCCACCTGGAGAGCTATTTCATGTGCGAGTTTTTTGAACTCTTCATTTCTGGCAACAAAGTCAGTCTCACTGCGCAACTCCACCAGCACACCGACACGCGCCCCATGGATATACGCTTCGATTATCCCTTGTGAAGTTTCTTTTCCTTCTTTTTTGGCAGCCTTTTCCAGGCCCCGTTCCAAAAGAAGCTTTTTGGCTTTTTCATAATCGCCTTTGGCATCTTCGAGCGCCTGACGACAATCGGATACACCGGCTTGGGTTTCTTCCCGAAGTTTTTTCAGAAGATCAAGAGAAATATTCATGTTATTCTTTTTTAGCCGCTTCTTCTTTCTGTGCTGCTTTCTCTGCTTTTTTTGCATCGGCGGCTTCCTGCTTTTGTCTCTTTGCCAGACCATCAGCATACGCCTGAGTTGCGGCATTCATAAGATATTGTACGGATCCTACGGCATCATCATTGGCAGGGATCACGTAATCAATGTTTTCAGGATTCGCGTTCGTATCAACGATAGCAATAATGGGGATCCCACGGCGCCATGCTTCTTTCACTGCAGAATCTTCTTTTTTCACATCGACGACAAACAGGGCGTCTGGCAATTTATCAAAACGAAGCACACCGCCATAAAACACCTTAAGGCGCTCAAGGTAGTGAGCCAGCTTGGTCTGTTCATGTTTGGGATATTTTTTCCATACACCCGTCGCCTGTTCGTCTGTTAAACGGTTTATTTTCTGAATATTTTTCCGAACGCCGTCCCAGTTCGTAAGAAACCCACCGATCCAGCGCTCTGTGAGATATGGTGCTCCTACTTTTTCCACAGCTTCTTTGACAACGCCGCGGGCCTGACGCTTGGTTGCGACAAACAACACTTCTCCGCCGTTTCCTACGAGTTCTTCTATATAGGCACAGGCAGCTTCAAGTCCCGCCTTGGTTTTGGCCAGGTCGATGATATGCACACCGTCTTTTTTGGTGTAGATAAACTCCGTAGCCTTGGGATGCCACCGCTCGGCCTTGTGACCGAAGTGACACCCTGCTTCCAATAATGCTTGTAATGTAATGTCCTGCATGATTTTGTTGTCATTCCCGCGCAGGCGGGAATCAAAAAACGCCGCAACACGCGGCGTTTAATTGCTGCGCATCTCTTTAGCCTCCACTCAATACGTCATTACGACGAAGAGATACTCAATTGAGTGTGCGTAATAGAAGTATTGTACAAAATTTCGCCTTCCCCTGCAAGGACCGTCTGATATACTACATAAGATGAATACTGCACCGTTCGCTTCCGTTGACAGTGCATTTCGGGCCGCATTAGAAGGAGGGCTTGCCCCTTCTCTCTATGCTTCGATTCAGGCCGGTCTCCAGGCGCAACTGAAACCAGACGCGCTGACACAGCATATGGAGATAAAATTGCCCACGCTCCTAAAAACTGTTTGGAAATATGAGTGGCTTGAGCGGAATCCGCTCCACGCCGAAGACCTCAGCGCGTATTCTCGGATGCTTGATGCGGCAAGCAATACTGAAGAAATGGCGACTGCCCGTCAGGCTGATAATCCTTTAAGTCAGCGGGAGATTACCGTCACCGCCATGGACGAACTGGAATCAAAGCATCCCGGCATAACCAAAAGAATGGAACATATTAAACATATGCAGGATGACTATGTGATTACCCGCATGGAAAAGTTTTTATTTGACCATAACATTCCCATTCCCGGGGAGATAACTGCCTATCTTCATTCAAATACACGGGAGTTGCTCAGCTCGGAATACAAAGGATGATACTCAGACTGCGCGAAACTACGGTCAAATCATTGGCATCGGGAAACGCCGGCACAGGGTTTTAACTTCTTTTGCAATCGCATGGAGCCTTTTGTTTTTCGCAATCTTCAGGCGCGCCTGCTTCATGTAGACCGCGCGCTCTTCTTTTACCGCCGGGATCTCATACCCCCGCACCTCATCAACAATGTCGCTCATCCATTGCGCTAATTTTTTCATTTCCGGCTCTTTCATGCCGCGGGTCGTTGCTCCGGGCGTACCTAATCTGATACCCGAAGGGTAAAACGGCGGCATGGTATCAAAAGGAACTCCGTTTTTGTTTAATATCAGTCCCGCAACTTCCATCGCATAGGCGGCAATGGCGCCGTTGACTCCTTTGTTTTGCAGGTTAATAAGGATAAGGTGGTTGTCACTCCCCCCGCTTACCAACACAAACCCCAGTCTCACAAGCTCTTTAGCAAGTGCTTTGGAATTTTTGACAATCTGCGCTGCGTACATTTTAAACGCAGGCGCAGCTGCTTCTTTGAGTGCAATTGCAATGGCCGCCGTCTGATTATCATGAGGCCCGCCCTGCAGACCGGGAATGATTGCCGAATCAATGCGTTTGGCAAGATCCGGATTTTTCTTTATACCCTTGGGAGTCACCATAATAAGTGCACCCCTGGGACCCCGCNNCACGACATGCACATACGGCACCGGCGAAGGACGAGCACCGCCCACCACAAGACCGGCGATATGCGAAATATCAGCCATCAGATACGCGCCTACTTTGTCGGCGATTTGCCCGAATCGTTTGAAATTAATGATACGGGGGTACGCCGTAAATCCGCAGACGATAATCTGCGGCTTTTCTTTCATTGCCAGCTTCTCAATAGCGTCATAATCCAAAAGCTCATCGCGTCCCAATTCATACTGCACTGATTTGAAAAATCGGGAGGAAAACGTCAGCGGCGCCCCGTGCGTCAGATGACCACCGAAGGTAAGCGACAGCCCCATGATTTTGTCTCCCGGCTGAAGCAGCGCCATGTAGACTGCTGCGTTTGCCGGAGATCCGGAAAGTGCCTGGACATTCGCAAACGGCACACCGAAAAGCTTCTTTGCCCGCTCCTGGGTAAGGGACTCAATCTCATCAATAACGGCATTGCCCTGATAGTATCGTCTGCTTGGATATCCTTCGGAATATTTATTGGTCAACACCGTTCCCAGGGCTTCCATGACTGCCGCAGAGGCATAGTTTTCACTGGGGATAAGGGCGATAGTGTCTTGCTGGCGGATTTTCTCTTTCTGAATAAGTGAATGAACAGCTTTATCTTGGCGGGACAATTTCATAGAAGCCATAATACTCTACTCTCCCAGGAATGTCGAGCGCAGGCCGGGTGTGATAGTTCTCTCCCCCATCTGGATGGGACGAAGCCACAATTCCAAGCTGCGCCGCAAGACATCACGGCTGTTTTCCTGTTGGGGCTCATCCACATACCGGTCAATTTTCCTGAACATATTGTGAATAATTTTTCTGTCTTCTTCGTCCAGTTTTATCATATAGAAGAATCTTCCCTGTCGTGTATACGCATCCAACCCATCAAGCCGGCTCGGTAAAGAAAACGGATTTTGCTTTTCACCGTTTCCTTCTTTTTTATCCGCCAGTCGTACCGACAAAACGCTCTTTGCCACACCAACCTCTCCGCTGTGATCAATCGTCAGGGTGCCTTCTTTTTGATTTACAAAACGCGGGGCAGGATGTTCTGTTATGAGACAGGATGCAAAATCTTCTTCTGTCATCCGCGCCATGTCTGCCTCTGTAAGAATTGTTGTGGTCGTCCCTGTCTGCAGATTATTCATCGTATCCACGATATACGGAGCTATGCGGTTTAATCGCTGAGACGCATCATAATCGGATCTCTGGCGAAACAGCTCTTCGTTAAAAAGATTCTGTCCCAGACCAAACGTTATCATGTCCTGCGTCAGCAATTCTATAGGCGCATATGAAGGACCTAAATAATATGCACCGTACGCAATATTCATCATGAGGGACAGCCGCTTCACCGCTCCGGGATCAGCGGGAACCGGCAGAACCTCTGAATACCCGTTGTGCCGGTACGTTGCAAGCATGACATTGGGCCCGATCATAAACTCTTCAGCGGTAAAATAAAGAAGATTGGGATCCAAGCCCAAATCCCGAGCCGCATCCCGCATAACATCAAGAGGAACATCATTGAGAACCTGATACAGCAGAAGCTGTGCGCGGGTTTCCGTATCGCCGATAGGAGGCTGGTCTTCCTTCCCTAAATGCCGAAAGCCCCCGGGCAAATACTGCGCTGCAAGATGCGCAATATTGGTAATTGTTCCTGACTCCTGATCTCCGTCAAGCGATGCATACGGAGGAAGAAACGGCGCATTTCCCTCCCCCTCTTTCCATTTTCTTTTATCCTTTATCAGATATCCTCCCAGGCAATCATCTGCCTCCGTGGCAAGCCGCTTCACCATAAGCACTAACAGATCCGGATCCAAATTATGCTCCTTAATGATGTGAGCAAGATGATACTCATCCGGGAGCTGATCCGCGAGGCTTACCAGCTCCGCATCTTCGCTAAAATTAACTCCCTGCTGTCCCTCTGCGCGGGCATGCGCTTTCATAACGACATCGCCGAACGCAGGGGTCGGCATATCGTGGAGATACGCGTAGACAATATGATATTTCGTATATTCGTAGGCCGTCATCACGGCTTCTTTCTGAATCTCATTCATGTCCATTTGCTTCATGACATGATGCAGCTCCCGTTCAGTCCCCGGCCGCGGACCAATAGTAAATTCCGCGTCCTTTCCATACATTTTTTTGTATGCCTTTTTGTACCGGAGATTATCCGTTTCCACCCGCTCCAGATATAGCTCGGGCTGTTTTATGGCAAGACGAAAATGCGTTTTGGCAATGTTTAGGGCCAGATGCTGGGAATGCTGATGACGGGTTACCGGCTGAATACCCCTCTCTTTTGCCACATATTCAGGCACCATGGTTGCCCGCTGATCCGTTTGGGCAACATATTTAAGCCGTTCAATAGGCCCGACAGTATTTAACGAGTTAGCTAACGCTCCTTCGTTGTCGGTAAAACCGATGTTAAGCGCCGGGTTATCGCGCACGGAAGGGGCCCCTTTTTTATTAAGCGGCTCATATCCATACGCCTCCAAAAGAATTCTGCGTAAACCCCGCTGCATGTGATCCAATGCAAATTCTTCCTGCCTTTTTATTGCGCTTATATTAAATGGTTTTGCGGGACGGCTGTCAGGGAAAAATCCGTCAAACAGCGCACGCTGATATGTGCCTTCGGGCATGACGGTTCGGTCGCACAGCATAAGCACGCGGCTCTCCGGTGACGTGCCCTGTTCCGACCACTCAAATTGACGGTTGGTTATGGGATGAATGAAGAAGCGGGCATCTGACTCGCCCTGCCCGACAAATACTTTTCCCAATTCTTGTGAAGAACCCTCTCCCATAAGAATATTGTAGCACGCGAAGCCTTATCTCATCTCGAGGCGCGGACCCCCGCGTGAGGCGCCTTCCGCAGATTGGGGAGGAAAACCTTCCCGGACGAACGGGAGAATGTGCTGCTCATACAGCATATGAACCTCGCCCGCATATCTTTCCAGTTCAGCAGGCGTAAGACCCAGATTATCAATTCGCCAATACCGCGAACCAAACATCTTTATCTCTGACTGGGTGAAATGACCCTCTTCCGGAAATAATTCACGAAACACTTCCTCAGGGATTTTATGAGTATCCCGCGCAAGATTGCGCGCCAATCGAACCTCAAAACTCGAAACGACATCCAACATTGCAAGATGAGGCAACATACCATACTGGGTAAACCATTCCATATACTGGGTTCCTGTCTGCCGGATAACGCTCCCGTCATAAAATGGCTTGCTGTCTTTGCCGTAGGCAAGCTCGACTATGAGTAGTTTTTTGGGATCGGTATTCTCCTGATGAAATGCAGCAACCCGTTCCAAAAGCGTGGTATGGGCAGTATTTAAGGCATGAGCATCCACAAATCTAACCTGAAAAAGCCCCTGCGGACTTTCCGGATTCAGAAGGATACTATGTTCCCCCACCAAGGCTCCGTCAAGATAACGCCCTTCATCATTCTCAAAACGGAAAACGTCTTCTGCTACCTTCTCGTCGAGTACCGCTTTATCCGTCCGAAAGATGACATCATATCCCTCTGCCCCAAATCTCTGCGTAAGCACTTCGGCAGCCGTCGACTTTCCCGACCCCGGTATGCCAGCCATAATCAGTATAGGATTCATACAACAAGATTTAATAACGCCGCTGCGCGGCCGCGGACGGGCCGCCTTCCACAAAAGGCAAAGGCTGCCCTTCTTTTCCTATGTGCGTGGCAAATATTTTCTGAAATGTCTCTTCGAGACGGGCCGCGTATCCATTTTCTCCTGACGGAAGAGTTTCATTTTCTCCTCCGTTCTGCACGGTATAAATCCTGTCTTTTAATCCTTGCTCTTCCAGAAACGGCCGCAGACCTTCTTCAAAATCATCGCCGTGAAACAACGTCAGAGCGTCGGGAGGCAAGTGCCACGAGCGGGCTCCTTTTTCAAGCTCTTCCACAGAAGGAGTTATACCGAAGCGTAATTCGTTTAAACGCGCGCGTTCTTCAAAATTGGGCACCCACGGATGAATGACGGCAAGCACATGCTTGATCCAGTCCAACGGATATGTCCCTGCTTCCATTTCCTGCCTCATACGTGTAAAAGAATAGTCTACCTTAGAGGCGGGGTGGTCCGGAGGATTCCCGTTCACACCGCCTGACCACTCTGCAATATACAGTCTGTCGGATGATCGCTTTTCCGAAAGTTGCCCAAGAAAACTTCTGTACATACCAGTAGGAATCCGCTGTCCCGTAACGGTGAATCCCAAATCCGGCTCATTATTTTCATGAGAGTGCCCCGTTGTCTGCTCGTTGCACCATTCGTGATAGTGATTTTGTCCGCCTGTTTCCCTATCGTCTTTACGAACTTCCTCCAAAATAAAACGTGCATCGGTCATGGAATGGGGCTGATACGGAAGGCCATGAAAATCAAGAAATCCACGCAGCCTATTGATCCCCTCCGTCTTTCCACCTGCAGAAGGGGCTATAAAAATAATAAGATTTCGCTCAAAGGTTACCCCTTGTATATTCTGTGACATAATGCGCAAACGGGTATATAGACCGCCTTTTGTTTTCCCTGTGTCCCAATTGACTGCGCAGTTCCTCCGGAGAGGCGCTCCGTATGCATTGCCTTGCTGCCGCAGCGCACACAAATAGAGAACTGCTCTATTGATTCGTCCGCCATTTTGATAAGCGTCCGCGTGGCTCCGTATTCTTTTTTTCGAAAATCATAAATAAGACCGTTCACATACACATCAGCGCCCTGACTCAAAAGTGTTCTTACCACTTTTAAGAACGCGTCTTTAGGGAAAAAATTCATATTATCGATGATGACTTTTTGGATACCCTGCTGTCCCACATATTCTAAAATCCGTTCGGGACGCTTCATGTCAATGTAAATGACCGGCAGTGCCCGTTCGTCATGTGACTTGGTGTGTCCCATGCCGCCATTGCTGGTCGCTTCCGCCTTGAAGCATAAAATGCTGTATCCCAGATTGGACAATACAGAAAACAGTGTCAAAAGCTTTGTGGTTTTACCTGCAAACATGGGGCCCGCAATGACCGTGAGTTTTCCAGCGGTTTTCTGAGGTTTTCTTTTTTTTGTTTGCAATCTGTGGGCAGCAGATGAGGGTGTTTTTTTAATCTTTTTTGCTGCCATTGCGTATTGTAAGAAATTTTTCTACCTGCGCCCATATGTGCTCACTGACTGTTTCAATGGGGGCAGTTGCGTCTATCACAAGATACCGCGCAGGGTCTTTTTTCGCAAGAGTCAAATATCCGTTATACACCCGTTCGTAAAAATCTTTTCCCTGCAAATCCAGCCGGTCGTTTGCCTTCGCGCTTTCCCGCCTTCTTTGTATGCCTGTGGCCGGCGGAACATTTAAAATGATAACCAAATCTGGCATCACATCGTTTACAGCAAGCGCATTCAGGTTGCGAATTGTATCCTCCCCAAGCTGGCGCCCGAATCCCTGGTACACAACACTGGAATCAACAAATCGATCGCATAGCACTATGCGATCTGCCTCCAGGGCCGGCGCTATGGTTTCGGCGACGTGCTGGGCACGGGCTGCTGCCATAAGATACGCCTCGGCTTTGGGGTGCAGATCGACATTCTCGGGATCATGGGTAATGGCGCGGATCTGCTCACCTATGCGTGTGCCCCCGGGTTCCCGCGTGGAAGTTACGCGATAGCCTGCTTCCCGAAGCCGCTCAGTAAGAATCCGGGCCTGCACGGACTTTCCGGCTCCCTCTCCTCCTTCCAAAACAATAAATACGCCCTTTCTCATACCATCTTCTATTATATAGCGACTGACGCGAGGATCTCATCGTGGATCTGTTCAATTGTGCGCTCCGCGTCTATCCGCACACTCGCAACGTGATTCATAACATGTCCGTATGCGCTGCGTTTTTGAGTAAGATGCTCAATCGTTTCAAATTTTCCCAATTCCTCGCCCGTTTGCTCATGACGTTTCTTAATCCGTGCCATAGCCTCTTTAGGAGTGATATCAAACCAAAAAAGATAATCCGGCTCCGGTTCAAAATGGGAAAACTCATGAGCTATCCAATGACGCTCATCCTCAGTCTGCGCCTGATAGACAAGAGCACTTACCCAATTACGAAGACAGATAACCCATTCACCTTTCTCAAGCGCCGGCCTGATAACCTGCCGCACGCGATCGTATCGATCCGCCATAAGTAGGTAAACTTCTGTTGCCGAATCAATCTTACGCTCCCTGCGCCAGGAAGATAAAAGGGGTTTCAGCTCAGGTGAAGGGTGATATACGATACGGCTTGTGATGCTTTTCTTTTTCAAAAGCGCCTGAAGCAATTTTGCCTGCGTTTCCTTACCTGTCCCGCTTATCCCCTCAAAAACAATTAACTTGCCGCGTTTCATAACTTATATATTACCACTTGCTGTTTTACGTTATAATAACCGCCGATGCAAAAAGAAAAAACACCCCATCCCAGCAGTCCAATGGACAAATGGCTGACAACATTCTACGGCATGAATGATCCCTTCCTTATACAGCGATTACAAGCGGAATTGCGACAATCGTGGGTTAATTGGGTAAACGCACATCCCTTCCAAACCGCACACGATATAGCATTTAAACCTCCTCCTCAGCAGCGTGAAGAAAAATCTCTTACCACAGTCCGGGTTATTACCGGATCTGAACGCAAATGGAAACATATAGCGCCTCTCATTGAAGAAGCAAAATTTATCCCCCTCCGCGTTGCCTCCTCAATAAATGAAGCCGTCATCCATGCCAGGATACGTCGCAATCCGGGGGTTACAGAAAATTATGCAATGCACGTCGCCGCTCAAAAACAGGAAAACGAAGCACTTCATACGGTAACTGTGAGCATGGATACGGTCATCATGGCTGAAGGGCTACCCATGGAAAAACCCAAAACCCGGGATGGTGCCCGACGGATGATCAGGCGGACTGCCGGAAAAACAGTTACGAATGAAACCGGCTTTGTGATTGGCATGCCGTTACGCTCGGGGAGAATTGCACATTTTCTTAATCAAATTAGCCTCACCTATACACTGAAGCTCTTGTCATCTGAAGAAATAGCCCGTTACGAAGAAAGCACGCCGTACATTTTAGATGTGGCTGGCGGACTTGATCTCACGAATCCTCAGAACCGCAGGCAATTCATCGATCCTGAGAAAGATATAATATTTTCAGGAGTTAATTTTCTTAATGAGCGCGGAAGCTTACGCATTAAAAAAGCTGAGTTGGAAGACCCCGTATTAGATGCTTACTTTGCCGGGATCCCTACTCATAGCGCCCGTGCGTTCTTTCCTTTGGCGAACCGGATTTATGCTCAGGCAGATCCCTTGGCAGAAAGAAGTGAAGAAATCTCATAAACTTCTTCCACGACCTCATCATATTTTGTGTGTTTTATCTGCTCCGATTTGTCCCACGTTATAAAGCATGTTTTCATCCCTATTTTTTGAGCGGGATCAAGATCCACCGCCGGCCTGTCCCCAATCATCAAATGCGCCGCGGCAGGAAGCTTTGTTTTTTCTAAAATATATCGGAACCCTTTGTCACTCGGCTTATTCTCACCGGATACTTCACTCGTCACAATATACTCAAACGTCGAAACAGGAACACCAAGCACCTCCAGTGTTTCTTCCAGCCGGGCGCGCACGCCGTTGGCAAGAATAAAATGACGGTAATTCTTCAGCGCCTCAAACATAGCAACGAGCTTGTCGTCTTTACCCACATACTCTCTTCGGTCATAAAACTTTTCCATATAGAGGGCTGCCTGCGTGGTCGTCATACCGGTAAGCTTTCCGACTGTTTGTGTCGCGCTGGGAGTTGTTTTTTTGTACAACTTCTTAAATTCTTCTTCCGCGCGATCGTGATCCCAGCCATTTACTTCCATAATGACGCGGTACTCCGCTTCCCTGATGGTATGCCACAATTCGGAAACCGGCTCATAGAGCGTGCCGTCAAAGTCCCAGATTAATACCTGAATGTCTTTTAAGGTATTCATAGTTATATTTCCAAAATGCTAAACGTATACGGCATGCCGTTCTCCTCATGCGCTTCGGATAGCAGCACTTTACCAAATCTGTCATACGAAGGAAAAAAGGTATCCGCTTCCGCTTCTTTATCAACGACAGTAAGATACAAGCGCGCAGCACGCTCAATTGCCTGCGCATACACCGATCCTCCTCCGATAATAAATATTTCCTCTGCGCCTGCCTCCCCCTCTGCTGCACGGATGGCTTCTTCTAACGAGGGAGCAAGGATAACGCCCTCGGGACGGAATGACGGATTTTTGGAAATAACTATATTTGTACGTCCCGAAAGCGGCTTACCTATCGATTCATACGTCTTTCTGCCCATGATCACCGGGTGTCCCATCGTCAATGTTTTGAATCGGGGCAAATCTCCGGGAATATGCCACAGCAGCGTATTGTCTTTTCCCAATTCGCGGTTTTTTCCAATTGCGGCAATAATAGAAAGCATTGCTTAAAATCCACCAACCACAGTTATATCTCCCTTAATAGGCGGATGAGGATCGTAGTTCTCCAGTGTAAAGTCTTCGAATGTGAATGCGTCGATATTTTTCTTCTTCGGATTCAGCTTCATTGTCGGAAACGGTCGGGGCGTACGGGAGAGCTGTTCTTTACATTGGGCAAAATGATTCTCATAAATATGAACGTCCCCGAATACATGAACAAAATCCCCTGGTTTGTATCCCGTCGCCTGCGCAATCATCATGGTCAGAAGCGCATACGATGCTATGTTAAAGGGCACGCCCAAAAACAAATCCGCACTTCGCTGATAGAGCAAAAGCGAGAGTTTGTCACCCGTTATATTGATATGAAACATGGTGTGACAGGGAGCAATAACCATAGACGCATCGTGACTGCCGGACATTTCATAGATGCACCCTGCGTTCCATGCAGAAATAATGTAATGCTTTTTCATCGGATATTTTTTGATCTTCTCAATTGCCCATCCCAGCTGATCGACTGTCCGCTTGCGGTTCACAGGCCAGTTGCGCCACTGCACGCCGTACACCGGACCCAGATCTCCCCATTGTTTTAAAAACTTTTTGTCGTTTTTAATACGATCGGTAAACGCCTCAAAAGGAATTGCTTTTTGTTTTTTTGCTTTCATCCCCCACTCATATTTCATGTACGCCCACTCATCCCAGATGTGCACGTTGTTCTCGACCAGATACTTAATATTGCTGCTGCCGGACAAGAACCACAAAAGTTCATGAATCACACCGCGACTAAACACTTTTTTAGTGGTAAGCATGGGGAAACCCTGAGACAAGTCGTATCTGCAGATACGTCCGAAAACACTTTTGAGCCGGACCCCCGTGGAATGGCTTACTTTCCACTGGCCATTTTCCATAATGTCCCGCATAAGATCGAGGTATTGGTATTCAGGGTGTTTTGTGTCCATAGGTGGATTGTTCGGTAAAGACTACATCCATGGGTATATCATACCTGTCGGGCGTAAGTCTAGAAACAATTTGACACTCAAAGGCTAACGCAATTTTAGGAACCCCCACATGGGCAAGCAACCGATCATAGTATCCTGCCCCTCTGCCCACACGATTCCCCTGTTGATCAAAGGCCACGCCGGGAACAATAAAAACATCTATATCTTGTAGATTGTCCACAAAGGGTGTGGGCGGCGGCACAATAACCCGTTTGCCTTCCGTACGGAATTTCTTAATAAGAGGACTTGTGTCAACTTCTGTAGGTAATGATTGATAAATACAGATAGTTGCACCGGCGGCCACCGAAGGATGCTCAAAAACTTTCTCGTGTATACGCGCACTTGCTTTTCTGCGCTCTTCTGCCGAAAGTTCACGCCTGCGGGCAAGCGCTTCTGATCGTACCTCGTCTTTCGTTTTCATCAAAGGGACCGAAGTTGTTTACGAACTGCCTTGACCATTTGTTCCTGAGCCTTCTTACTTGTAACGATGTTAAGACCGTCTGTCTGAATTAGAAGAACGGGAATGGTTTTATTTTCGGAAAGCCATTTGCGGTTAAGCATATCCAGCAGCTCCAGGTATGTCATGGGAATCTTCTGTTCATACCCGCGTCCTCTTTTTTCTATACGATTTGCTATTGCCGGCATTGTCGTTTCCAGATACACGATGAGGTTGGGTTTGGGAAAATACGGTTCGAAGGATTTATAGATTTTCTGATACAGCCGCCACTCCGCATCATCGATATGCCCCAGCACATGCTGGGCCTTGGCATACGAAAATGCATCCTGCTCAAGCGGTGTATCCTGAACGACAGAATGCTTTTGCAACAGCGTTGCGGTTTCCAGCATCTGCGTTATTTTTTCCATAAGAAAAAAGGACTGGCTGTGAAACGCCCACCGGTTCATGTCCTGATAAAATCGCGGCAAGAATGCGTTCTCTCCAAAATTTTCCTCAATGAGCTTAAATCTGAGGGCGCGCGCCAAAAGTCGTGCAGCGGTAGTTTTGCCGCTCCCCATTGTTCCCATAACAGAAATATAGAAGTGCTTTTTCATTCCTGTCAGTTCTAACATACTTACAGAAGCTTGACAAGACGCCGTCCCGTGCCCTACGATGAGCACGAAAGGAACATTTACAGAGAGGCGGAATTGGACATTTTTTAGCGTGTGGCCCCGGTGTACACCGGGGATACGAGGAAGGGGGTTACCCCCGATTTAATCGGGGGACATCGAAACTATCTGCGGATACCCCTCGGTAGCGCTCCCTACCGCAATCTTTGATAGGAAACTATCAGGAATGGAGTCCGCTTTTCTTCATTGTCTACTGTATTTTTTGTAAACATCCTGCCATAAAGGAGGCACTATGTGCGGTATTTTCGGATATGCTGGGACACATACCAGCGCACCAGAAATCGTTTTGGAAGGATTAAAAAGCTTAGAATATCGCGGCTATGACAGTTGGGGCGTGGCTGCTGTGCCGCAGACCGGCAAAAAAATCATTGTAAAGAAAAAAGCGGGAAAAATCGGCAATGCAAAAGTGGCAGACCTGCCCGCCGCTACTCTCGCCTTCGGCCATACCAGATGGGCCACGCATGGCGGAGTCACTGATGAAAATGCTCATCCCCATCTGGATTGTTCAGGAAATATTGCCGTTATCCACAACGGAATATTTGAAAACTACGAAGAAGTAAAAAAGAAACTCCTGAGCAAAGGCCACCGCTTTGTGTCCGAAACTGACACAGAAGTTATCGCCCATCTTCTGGAAGAATATACGGCGCGCGGCATGATGTTTTCAAAAGCCGTACAGAAAACATTTAATGAGATGGAGGGCCTCAACGCGATCATCGCAATTAATACCAACACCGGACAGATGATTGCCGCCCGAAACGGTTCTCCGCTGGTGGTAGGGTTCGGCCATAAAGAAAATTACCTGGCCAGCGATGCGGCAGCTCTGCTCCCCCACACCAAACAGGTGCATTTCCTCGAAGATAATGAGATGGCGATTGTGGGACCCGGGGCAATTATGTTGTTTAATGCAAAAACGGGTGAACGCGTGCAGCCCCGCAAGCAACAACTCAATTGGACCATGGAAGAAGCAGAAAAAGGCAAATATCCTTTCTTCATGCTTAAAGAAATCCATGAACAGCCCGGGTTAATTTCCGAAATAGCCGGAGAATCGTCGGCCCAGGCCAAAAAGATGGCAGAAACCCTGAGAAAAGCCCACGGCGCCTATATTGTCGGGTGCGGCACGTCAGCGCACGCCTCAATGGCAGCGGCCTATCTTTTTTCACGCATCGCAAAGAGACATGTGAACTGGGCAATCGGAAGCGAGTTTGCCTATCAAATGGAATTTCTTCAGCCCAAAAGCGCCGTCCTGGCAATATCCCAATCCGGCGAAACTATGGACATCCTGGAATCTATTAAAAAGGCAAAAGAAAAAAAGGCAGCCATTTTAGGGCTAGTAAATGTAGTGGGATCCTCACTATGGCGGACAAGCGACCTTGCTCTCCCTATAGGGGTAGGCCCTGAAAAAGGCGTGGCTTCCACAAAAGCCTTTACGGGCCAGCTGGCACACTTGCTGCTTCTTGCCTATGCAATGGACGGCAGGACAAAAGAAGGACAACGGGTCGTCACGAAGGCAGCGAAAATTGCCCGAAGCATGTTTAAGGCAGAACAGATAAACCGCATCAAGGATCTTGCAAAAAAACTGAAGGACGTGGAGCATATGTACGTCGTCGGACGCGGTCTTTCTTATCCTGCATCCCTTGAGACAGCGCTCAAAGTCAAGGAAATTTCATACATCCATGCCGAGGGATTTGCTGCGGGAGAACTCAAACACGGCGTTATAGCACTTATCGAAAAAGGCACACCGTGCGTCGTATTTGCACCGAATGACGAAACGTACGGAGCAAACCTGGCAGGCGCTATGGAAATGAAAGCGAGAGGCGGCTATATTATCGGCATTTCGCACAAAAATGCTGACGTATTTGATACCTTTATTCCTGTAGCCGATGCAGGGCATGCCAGCATTATTCCAAACGTCATCGTAGGACAGCTTCTTGCCTACTATCTTACGATTGAGAGAGGCTTGGATCCTGATATGCCACGCAACCTCGCAAAAAGCGTGACGGTAAAATAATCCTTAGAGGTGCGGGCCTTCCCGTGGGGTAATATACGGCTGCTTCACCTGTGTTCGGAATTCCGGATCATATACGCGCTCCTGTACCGGCGTGTCGTTGATGATAAGCTCTCCGTGCTCATCTGCCTGGGCGATAATACTATTGTTCGTCTTCCCATCAAGCAAAACATGGAGATTCTGCTCAACGGCATCCGTCCCCTCGGTAAAAAAGGCAGCCACGGGCCGATCCAGGAGTTCAATTATCCGCAGATCTCCTTTGACAAACACCAGCGAGCGTGGTGTGGGATCCAGATCGTTGGATCCTGTTGGCTCAATCTCAATAATAGGCATGAAGATATTATACTATAGGACAGAATCTTGTGCAATCTTACTGGCAAGAGGGGCCTTCTGTCCTACATATTTTGCGGACTTTTTCTTGGTGTACGGAACGTCAGCGGCTGAGCTGAGTTCTTCAAACGTCATGCTGCAGATGCGCATCCCGGGATACAGCGCCACAGGCATGCGCCCCAGATTCCCCAGCTCCATTACGACGACACCGCTCCAGCCGGGATCAAAAATCGAGGCTGTAGAATGTACTACTATCCCCAATCTCCCTAAGCTCGAACGCCCTTCCAGGCGGCCGATAAGATCTTCAGGCAATTCTATTTTTTCAATGGTCGTTGCTAATACAAAATCACCCGGCTGGAGGATAAAATGTTCCTTATTTTTCAAGTTCACCTCAGTCATCATGTCAGTGGCAAGTGCAGGATTATTCGGATCAATAAAAGGAAGCTTGCTGTGGTTGAACACCCGAAACTGTTTCCCCAGACGCAAGTCAACGGAGCATGAGCCCAACTGAACTTTCATGTCGGGCGTGGGTGTGATGCGTATGCGTTTTGCCCGCAGAGCTTTTTTGATATCCCGGTCCGAAAGAATCATGAGTGGAAGTATAGCTCACCGCTTCATCTGAATCAATTCAAGGGGCAAAAAGCTTACAGATCCGCCTTTACGGCGGCCATGTTTTTCCGTTTTCGGATAAATGCAGCTGCGTGTGAGGCTACCTGCAGAACAGCTGTCAGACCGATCAGCACAGACCATATGCTTACCCGCTGAAGCGCCACGTGCGCCAGGATAAGCCACATGATGACATAGGTGAGCTTATGTATCTTGTCCCACCATATCCCGAGGCGTTTGGTGGAAAAATCGTTTGAGGTAGCAAAAAGGAAAAATGTCAGCACATATGCCACAAACCCGGCTGCCTGAAAAGCCGAGGGCGGAATAAAAAGATGCTGGAACCAGGTGGCAATCCCCACGAGGAAAAAGTAATGTATGGTCACCAGAAGGTACATTGAGATGCCCACATACCGCCTGAAAATCATAAGAAGCGCAATAAGCTTGTGTTGAATACGAAACCGGCGGGCAATGCCGGGGATGGTCGTAAGGATATACACCACAATCCCCGCCTTCCCCATCGGAGCGCCGAATCGGTACCAAAAAAGTGCGTTGTCATCCCCGCTGTAAATAGACCAGCCGCCGATAAACAGTATGCTTACTAAAAGCAGATAAAAAATCTTAAATGCATTAATAACCCGCTGCCGGTTTTGCGTGACAGTCACAAATATATTATCGACCCACGTGCGTTTTGGAGCCTCCATAGTTGTAAGTATAGCCTACTTTCCCCGTGCCGCCATATATGCTTTTTTGCGGTATTCCGGAACTTTTTCTAAGGAATATCTTAGCATAGTTCGGGGCATTATAGCAGCATAATTATCAAGAAATGTATACAATTCTTTTTCATCTGTTTTTCCCATTTCCCGCAACATCCACCCTGTTGCTTTATGTATAAGATCATGTGTGTCCTTGAGAAAAAGAGTCGCAATTGCCACCATATCACGAGTTTCCTGCCGGTACTTCACAAAGGCCCACGCAGAAATGATGGCTATCCGCCGCTCCCACACGCTTGAAGACTTTGCCAGCGCATACAATACATTCCGTTGGTTCGGTTTATCCAGAAGATAGCGCCCGACGATCTCCCGGGCCGTCAGGTCTATGAGATCCCAGTTATTAATGAAGCGGGTTTCTGAGATACTGAGTATAAATCTCTTTTCGTCGTGCTTCATCTGCTTTGGCAAACTGCAAAACCCACATCATAAGAGCACACTGCCGCTGCTCGTGAACCGGACTATGAAGAAGCTTTAGCACCTCAACCATAGGAAGTGTGTAAGAATTTTTGGCGACCATGCGCACTTGGGGCACGGATAAACCCCAAAACACATCTCCTTCCCCGTACTCCCCTTTTCCGGTTTTGAAATATCCGGCGACAAAAGAAGCGCGCTTGGAGTCTGCGTACTTTTTTAACTCACGAATGACTTGTAAGGATGTTTCGTACTTCATTTCCGTTTTTGGCGCCCATAAGCTCAGCCCGAAGCTCGCTTGCCCCCTCAAAATCGCGCACATAGATCTTAAAGTACTTCTTTAAGACCATAAACGGCTTGCGGTTGCCCCATTCTTTTTCAAACAAATCCAGGTGAAACAACAAAAGCTCAAGGAGTTCTTTGCGGGTGGGGCGGTACCCGTTTTTATCAAACACCCAGGGGTTTTCAAAAATACCCCGCCCGATCATAAGTCCGTCGACGCTGGATTCTTTTGCTTTCGCAAGGCCATCGGCGTAACTGGTGATATCACCGTTGCCGATAATCTTTACCGGCACACCCATGCTATCCCGGAGCTTTACGACCTTCCCTATTTCATCCCAGTGAGCCGGAACTTTGGACATTTCCGCGGCCGTGCGGCCATGAACAGTAAGGGCAGCAATGCCGGTGTCCAAAAGAACGCGAACCCATGATTCCGTCACAATCTCTTTTACGCCGATGCGAGTTTTTACGCTGACCGGCAGATTTCCTGCGCCGCGGATGGTTTCTTTGATAATTTCAACCGCGCGATCCGGCTCGTTGATCATGGCAGCCCCGCACTTGTGTTTCATGACACTGCGCTCGGGGCATCCAAAATTAATATCAATCGCATCAAATCCCATTGCCACAAGCTTTTGAGCGACCTCATAAAATATCTCAGGCTCTCTGCCCCAGATCTGTGCCACGAGCGGCCGCTCCTCTTCTGTGTAGCGCAGCCGCAGCGACACCTCCTCTGCTCCGCGGGACAGAAGTCCGTTAGCATTAGTAAACTCCGTAAAAAACACGTCCGGACTTGCACACCGGGCCACGACACGGCGAAACACGGTGTCCGTCACATCCTCCATAGGAGCTAAAACAAAAAACGGCGTTTTGAGGCTACTCCACATGCTATACTTGTACCATATGGCCGATGATATGCGAAATATGCCCGACGAATTCTGGAAAAAGAAATTAACTCCAGAGGAATACCACTATCTTCGTGAGGCAGGTACGGAACCACCCTTTGCCAACGAGTATGTAGATAATCATGAGGATGGCATGTACCACTGCAAAGCGTGCGGCGCGCCTTTGTTCTCAAGCAAAACCAAGTTTGAATCCGGCTCAGGCTGGCCAAGTTTTTACCAGGCAGTCGATGATGAAAAAATAGAACTGCGCGACGATGGGAGTCATGGCATGCAACGAACAGAGGTGCTGTGCGCCAACTGTGGCAGTCACTTAGGACACCTTTTCCCCGACGGCCCTGCTGATAAAACAGGCCTCCGGTATTGTCTCAACTCCGCCTGCCTCGCATTTCAATCGGCATAAATGCTATAGTACATTCAGAATGAATAATCTTTTTTCTGTCGGGCTTCAGATTTTAACAATTGCATATATCGCTTCGACAGGTCCGGTCGTACCGACGGGCAACACTATACTTCATGTGTTGTTTTTAGCAGGATTAGTTCTCCTGGCGTGGGCAGCCTGGCTCGTCTACTCCCAAAATAAACTGGTTACGTGGGGCCCGTATCACCATATCCGCCACCCTATGTTTGCCGGCCTGCTTCTGAGTGTGGGCAGCATGACCGCATATCTGCCTACCTACGATCGCAGCCTGGCGTTTGGCATACTGTTTCTGACTCTCTGGCAGGCTCTTTCTTCGGAAGAGCGGCTCCTTGCCAAGCGCTTTCCGGCATATAAAGTCTACATGAAAAAGACAAAGCGACTTATCCCCTACATTCTCTGATGATCATTGAGGTTTTTTTCGACGTTGAAACCAAAAGTCTTTTCCGCGATATCACCACGTCGGATCCCGGCGGACTGGGTATTTCCATTGTTTCTGTATACAAGCGGATACTTGATGATACCTTACGAGAAATTTCTGGCGAGATGAAAAGCTTCTGGGAAAAAGATCTGCCTGAAATGTGGGAATTGTTTCGGGACGCCACGCGGGTTGTTGGCTTTAATACAGTCAAATTTGATAACCCTGCGCTTGCTCCCTATGCACCTGCGGATTTTAAAACCCTCCCGCATTTTGACATCATGGCGCATGTACGCCAGTCTTTGGGACGCAATTTAAGCCTGGCAACGCTTGCACAATATTCGCTGGGCAGAGATAAAATCGACAGCGGACTGAACGCCGTGACGTACTACCGTCAGGGAGATCCGGAAAGCTTGGCCAAGCTGAAAATGTACTGCGAGGACGATGTGCGTATCACGCGAGATCTGTATGACTATGGCCTGAAAAATAAATACCTCAAATATATGGACCAGTGGAATACGGTAAAAGAACTACCGATCGATTTTTCTTATCCGCCGGAAATTCTTGCCGCCAAACGTCAGTTAGGATTATTTTAGCGTTTAAAACTCGCGACTATTGTCTGCTGTTTCCGCCGTTTTCCTTCTTTATAAAACGCATCCCGGCCGAAGTGAGGATAACGGAGAATTGAATACGCGCCAATGCTGTGAGCTCCCGCTATATCGGTATCAAGCTGATCGCCGATGACCACCGTTTCCCGCGCATTGGCCTCCATCAGCTCCAATACAATCCGGAAGGCACGCGGATCAGGCTTGGCGTGCCCGAAGGTTGCTGCATGAAAATGCTTTGTGTCTAAAAGCTGCGCAAAATCGCTGACACGCCGCTTAAGACGCGGCAAAGGTATCTGAATGTTTGAAAGCAGGCTGTAATCTATAAGGAAACCTTTGCTCCGTGCTTCGCGCAGAGCATGGACTGAATCTTCGTCTATATCGTGTCCGCCGGTACTGTTAGGAAGAGCGTCAGCAAGAGTATTATCCAGGTCTACTATTGCAAACTTGATGCCCCGTTCATGACGGAGCCGTTCAAAAAGATCAACGGTTAAACCAGGGGCAATAAGGTCGGGCTGAGGATAACGGCCACTGTGTTCGCTATTCATAGTGGGTGCGCAAAGAATCGAACTTTGGACCTCTTTCTTATCAGGAAAGCGTTCTACCACTGAACTACGCACCCGAGAAAAGCTATTATAACAAACTTTGAGGCGCGTGCCGGAATTGAACCGGCGCATGGGAGTTTTGCAGACTCCTGCGTTACCACTTCGCCAACGCGCCAAGTCATACTTGGCAGGCCAAGTCATACTTGGCTGGCCAAGTCAGACTTGGCTCGCCACTGAGACATTTTAGCACAAAAAATCCCCTCAACCGAGGGGATTTACTTTTGACGACCAAATGGTGACAGGAAACAATTGAGAGAGTGTCATACAGCCCATGCGTGTACACCACGTTTTGGACTTGCTCGAGTATGACTTAGTCCCGATCTCTCATCGGGACGGAAATCAGCGAACATCTTGAATTTCCTTCATCCATCGGTTGACAGATGGGTGAATCCTTGATGTCACTAATTTTTAAATAGAAAGGAGGTGATCCATCCCCAGCTTCGGCTAGGGATACCTTGTTACGACTTAGTCCCCATCGCTGAGCTTACCTTCCCCCGCCATAGGCGGGGTTCGGGTACACTCAACTTTGGTGGCTTGACGGGCGGTGTGTACAAGACCCGAGAACGTATTCACCGCAGCCTGCTGATCTGCGATTACTACCGATTCCGACTTCATGGGGTCGGGTTGCAGACCCCAATCTGAACTGAGGCGAAATTTATAGGGGATTTGCTTGACCTTGCGGCCTTGCGTCCCATTGTTGTTCGCCATTGTAGGGTGTGTGTAACCCAAGTCATAAGCGCCGTGCTGACTTGACGTCGTCCCTTCCTTCCTCCCCTGAAATCTATACCCAAATACTGTTCAGGTACACATTTCAGGGGCGGTCTCCAATGACACTTGTAACATTGGACAGGGGTTGCGCTCGTTTTCCCACTTAAGGGAACACCTCACGGCACGAGCTNNGTCAATTCCTTTGAGTTTTAATCTTGCGATCGTACTCCCCAGGCGGTCTGCTTAACGCGTTAGCTTACGACACCCCGCTTACGCAGGGAATCTAGCAGACATGCGTTTAGGGCTAGGACTACGCAGGTCTCTAATCTGCTTCGCTCCCCTAGCTTTCGTGTCTCAGTGTCAGGAGAGGCCCAGAAAGGTGCCTTCGCCTTTGGTGTTCCTGATGATATCAACGCATTTCACTGCTCCACCATCAGTTCCCCTTTCCTCTGCCTCCCTCAAGTCTACCCATCTTGTGTCCAACGCCGAGGTTGAGCCTCGGGCTTTCAAACACAATGCGGCAAACCACCTACACGACACTTTACGCCCAGTGAATCCGGATAACGCTTGCACCCTACGTATTACCGCGACTGCTGGCACGTAGTTTGTAGGTGCTTATTCGCCTTGGTGTGTCCACCAGGGCAAAAGAGGTTTACATACCGAAATACTTCATCCCTCACGCGGCGTCGCTCGGTCAGGCTTTCGCCCATTGCCGAATATTCCCAGTTGCTGCCACCCGTAGGTGTATGGCCCGTGTCTCAGTGCCATTGTGGGGGGTCGTGCTCTCACACCCCCTAGCCGTCATCGCCTTGGTAGGCTTTTACCCCACCAACTAGCTGATAGCAACAAGGCCGCTCCTAAAGCGGAAAGTTACTTCCTTTAAACTTGCGTTCACATACCGAATTACCCCGTCTTTCGACGAGCTATGCGATACTTTAGGGTACGTTCCTTGCTTATACTCACCCGTCCGCCTCTGCCCCGATTGCTCGGGGCCGATCGACTTGCATGCTTAAGGCACGCCGCCAGCGTTCATCCTGAGCCAGGATCAAACTCTCAAAAAAATTGACGTAAGGAGCTTTTTACAGCTTGTCTTACATCAAAGAAATTCCTATCACCATTCGATTGTCAAAAAAATATTAGATTGTCAAAGAGCGGGTACAAAAAAGCGAAAAAAAGCCCCGCCATTGCGGGGTTTGAAGCCAACGCTATGACGACTACTTATGCGCTCATTGTTTATGCATTATATGGGACTTATTTAGGTTCGTCAATAGCCATATCCCTAGGCCAAAACCCGCGCCGAGAAGAGCCCCGCCCACCACATCCGATGCCCAATGCTGGCCGAGGTAGATTTTACCCAACATAACAACGCCGGCATACACCATAAGGAGCACCACACCCCCGCGAATCTTCTGCACAAAAGGAAAGAGCAAAAAACTTAAGAATACAGCACGTGCCGCATGCCCCGAAGGATAGGAAAACTGCTCGAAGACATGATAGGTAGGAAAAATAGTAGTCGGATTTTTGAGCATAAAAAACGGCGGCGCCGGGTGACGGACAATGGATTTGCCATATATCTCAGCCAATACCACAAAGGTAAACAATACGGGAATCCACAATGCACGAAGCCGGATTTTTCTTTTTTTATAGTCTAGTGCCATCAACAACGTCACCAAAAAAACAACTCCGGAAGAAAAAAGCGGGCTTGCAAAAAATCCTATATCCTCAATGAGCCCGTCGCATCTGCTTGCACATACTTTTGCAACCGCATCCTGCACTCGCACCGTTACTGCAAAATCAAAATTCCGCAAAAACGAACGGTCCTCAAATTTACTCAGAGCCGCAAATATGAGAAGGAAAAAAGCCGAACAAAGAAGAAGGGCTGTTTTTCTATTCATGCCACCGCATCACTTCATACAACACGATGCCCAAAGAAACCATGACATTTAAGCTTTTGTTTACCCCCCACATCGGAAGCTCAACAATCATATCGGCCGAATCCAATACTTCTTTGGAAACGCCGCTGGTCTCATGGCCGACGACAAGAGCCAAAGGAAAATCATACCGGATCCGATGAGCGGGCTTGCTTCGCGGATCCTGCTCAACGGCAACCACACGAATGTCGCTGTTTTTGGCACGAAGCTCGTCCACTGCCTCCTGTGCCGTTTTTTTATACTCCCACTCTACCCAGCCGGTTGTATTAATAGATGCTTTTTTAATACGCGAATTCGGAGGTGTCAATGTTTCGCCGCACAAAATCACTTTCTCGACAGCCAAAGCATCTGCAAGGCGGAAAATAGATCCTACATTATATGTGTCAAGCACATTATCCAAAATAATCGTAATTGGATTTTTCTTTATGGATTTTGCAACCTGTTCATCCACCGGTTGGGTACGCAATTCCTTCGCATTCAGTTTCTTCATGCGCTTATTATACAGGACGAGGCCCATTTGCTATAATCTCCGCCATGACACGTGCAGAATCCCAAGCATCCCATGACCGGATTGCAATGCCTTCGTATGAGGTAAATCATCTCAAGCTCTCCCGAGTCTTTGATTTTCCTTTTGCCGAGCCCACTTCTTTATCGCTGCATGATTCAACGATTACTCTTCTCTCGCATAAGACGGGAAATGCCACAGAGCATCTCGCCCTTATTCCCTACCCCCTTACCGGGAAATCACTCCTCTTGTTTCTCAACCGATCTGCCAATGACACACCCGGGGACTCACGGTATGGAGTGGAAGCTGATTGGGATATGCCGGATTACGCAAAGCGAGGCTCCCAAGTAAATACACGCCTGCTTACGCTGCATCAACAGCTGGGAGAAAGCTGGGAAGTATTTGAAACGCACAGGAAAAGATTTCGGGGTGCTATAGAAGAGCGAAATAATCCAAAAGCTCTTCCGGAACTTCCCGGCGGTGTTGCCACTACTGAACGGGAATTAGCCCAAATGATCGAATCCATCCTGGTAAAAGGTCGGGACAAAATTCCGTTCTTTGATGCACTGAGTGAGTTCTCGGAACGACAGCTGTTAGATTTTATCCGCGCCTCTCGGACGAAACATAGCGTGAAACCGCGCGAGCGAATCATGACAAAACAGCAGCTTATAGGCAGATTGTTTATGCGCTTTCAACAATCACCTGCTGCCCGACGCAACCTTCTGGATTCGCCATTGTGGGAAACGGTGCGGGATGCCTATGCTCGCATGCGATTTACCTCGTTTGTTGCAACTCAGGAAGACGGAACGCAGGTAACGATGGCGAAACACAGAGAACCGGGCGAACCCGTTGATTCCCCATTTGAAACCGTATTCAAGGATCTGGGGCCGGTAACTGCCGAATACCGATTCGCCCGCGACAGCCAGGGCAGATTTATCTATACACTTGTGCGCACATTCTCCAAACGATTCCATCCCGCAATTCACTGGACGACACAAAGGACAGACTCAGAAATACGGCGCACACTGCATGTGTCAGAACAGCCGTTTCTCTCATTTCCACAATCAGACGCATTCTCTCCCGACCGGTTTCCGCAGGCAAATACACTTTTGGGGCTTCTGGCTGTAGCGTACTTCTCCCCTGACATTCGGAACGCGTGGCCGCGTGGTATGAGACTGCCGGGGAGCACGTACGAACAGCCTATTGGAGCGGCTCAAATTCCGGTGTTGGCACATATGAGAAGACATGAGCTGGAGTCCTCTCCTCTGCTTACAGCCTTAGAGCAGGCGGCCAGCTAACTCTGGTATGATCAGAATATGAACCTGTTCCACGTCGTTCTACTGTCAATCATCGAAGGCATCACAGAATTTCTTCCCGTTTCCTCAACCGGACATCTTATATTGGCAAGTCATCTTCTTGGTATTCCACCCACCGCATTTACCAAAAGTTTTGATATAGCAATCCAGCTGGGCGCTATTGCGGCGATTGTCACCTTGTATGCAAAAACTCTTCTTACCCGCAAAGATTTGTGGCTTAAGCTAGGCGTTGCGCTTACGCCGACACTGGGTATAGGATTTTTCCTCTACCCTTTTATCCGCTCCTATCTTTTGGAAAGCACCACAATAACGGCAGCAGCGCTTATCGGCGGCGGCGTGGTGCTATGGGCTCTGGAGCATATGTTTTCAAAACAAAATCAGGCTCCTGCCCCCTCACTTCCCCTTAAAAATGCCTTTGGTATTGGCATGTTTCAATCTCTTGCCGTTGTCCCCGGCGTTTCCCGCGCAGCATCAACGATTATGGGCGGCATGCTTTTGGGACTTTCACGCAAAGACGCCGTAGAATTTTCATTTTTACTTGCGGTTCCGACGATGATGGCTGCAACGGGTCTCGATCTTGTAAAGCAAGGTGCACTATTTAGCTCTTCGGAGATTGTTATGCTTCTTGTGGGAATGGGGGTCGCATGGATAACGGCGATGATTGCTGTGCGCTTTTTCGTACGCTACGTACAGCACAATACGCTCATTCCCTTTGCCATCTACCGCATTCTTCTGGGTTTGGCTTTCTTCTTTGTAGGACGCTGAGGGGCAAACAATCGCACGCACACCAATCCTATACCCCACCCCAAGAATGCTCCTGCGATAACATCGACGGGATAATGCATCCCAAGATATACCCGCGAAAGTGAAACAAGGACTGCCAGAAAAAGCGCAGCCTTGCCGATACGGGCGTCTTCAGCAGCGATGACAGTTGCCAATGCCCACGCAAGAGTCGAATGTGTGGAAGGGAAGGAAAACGTCTGCGGCATCGCATTTCCTACAACAATCGTCTCCACAAGAAACAGAGCCGGACGCAGACGCCCGATAAACGGTTTAAGCACCACCTCGGCAGCAACCGCTGCACTTACGCCCGCAGCGATAAACGGAGCAAAAAAATGCCAACCGTGCCGTTCTTCCCGCCAAAATAGCCAGACCGCAATAAAAATCCAGACAAGCCCGGCGTTTCCTATACCGGAAATCGCAAGCGCAAGCGAATCCAGACCGGGTGTGTGCGGGAGTTGATTAAAAAACAAAAATAACTGCTGATCGAGTGTGGAAATCATAGAACGTATCACGGAGTAGGAGTAGGCGTTACGGCGACCGTCGGAATCGGAGTCGGCGTGACAAAAATGATGCGGATAGCCCCCTCATCCGGAACCGGAGATAGAATTTTCTTACCGGAAATCAGCATGCCCACAACAATCGCGATGACAAGCAGAACACCGACTATGATCGTAATTGCGGCAAGAGTTTTCTTCCGATCGTCCATACCCTTTTATTTTATATCTTCTTTCTTCCATGCCGCAAATGTACAGGTGGGGTAATTGCCGCATCCGTAGAAGACTTTCCCCCGGCGGGTTTTTTTGACGACCATATCCCCGCCGCAACGGGGACACGGGATATCTATTTTTTCTGCCAACTGACGGGTGTATTTGCAGGCAGGAAATGTGCTGCACGCAATAAATCTGCCGTATCTGCCAGCCCGTATCACCAGGGGGTTTCCGCACGTGGGGCACTTCTCATCTGTCTTTTCTTCAATCGCTTTTACCTTTTCCGCTGTTTCATAGACTTTCTCCAGAGTTGTTGCAAATGGATTGTAAAAAGCCGCAATGACATCCTGCCAGCGCACGCCGCCATTGGCAATCTCATCCAACGTATCCTCAATCCCCGCAGTAAACGGCAACTCCATAATCGAAGGAAAATACTGAACCAAAAAATCTGTCACATCATTCCCCAGAGCCGTGGGAATAAGCTTCTTTTCTTCCCGCATCACATACTGGCGATCCTGAATGGTCGAAAGAATCGGCGCATACGTGCTGGGGCGTCCGATTCCTTTCTCTTCCAGGGTTTTTACCAAACTCGCCTCGGTGTAGCGCGGTGGCGGGCTGGTTTCATGCCCCGTTTTCATAGCTTCTTTCAGTGAAAGCTCCTCACCTACCGCCACGTCGGGAATCGTCACCTCATCAGTATCCCGTCCTAATATATGGAGAAACCCTTCAAATTTGATAACCGATCCCTGGGTTTGGAATCGATATCCGTTTGCGGCATCAATGACAATCGTCGTACTGTCAAAAATCGCGCTGGCTGCCTGACTTGCGACCGCACGTTTCCAGATAAGCTCATACAGACGCAGGTGATCCCGGTTAAGATCGCCTCCCTCAGGCAACGCCAGAAGTTTTACGTCTGTCGGACGAATGGCCTCATGCGCCTCCTGGGCGACTTTGGACTTGGTCTTATACCGCCTGGCAGATTCTGAAACAAATGATTTACCATGAGTGCTTGCGATATATATTCGGGCTTCCTCAATAAACTTTTCTGAAAGATTGACGCTGTCTGTTCTGTGATAGCTTATGTACCCCTCTTCATAGAGCTTTTGAGCAATTTGCATCGTTCGTTTCGCCGAAAAATAGAACCGCCGGCCTGCTTCCTGCTGGAGCGTGCTTGTCGTAAACGGCGCTGTCGGATGACGGACAATTTCTTTTTTATCAACGGCTGAGACACGGTACGGGGCTGCTAAATCCTTAATAATTGTGTCTGCATGTCCGACAGAATTTATAGAAGAAGAGGTTGTCGTATACTTGCCGTCAAAAAGATCGTACGAGAGAACTTTTTCATACTTCTCTCCGTCTTTAGAAACAAGCGCGGCGCGGATTTTTCCAAAATCCCCTTCAATAGTAAAAAATTCCTCTTTGGCAAATGCCTGTATTTCGCGCTCCCGCTCAACGACAAGCCGTACCGTCACCGACTGCACCCGGCCTGCAGAAAGCCAGCGCTTGGAGAGTTTTTGCCACAACAACGGCGAAAGCTTGTACCCGACCAATCGGTCGAGCACCCGCCTGGCCTGCTGCGCATCTACAAGAGCCGCGTCAATCTGGCGGGGATGCTTGATAGCTTCTTCGATAGCTCCCTGCGTAATTTCGTGAAAGACTATGCGCGAAAACTTCTCGTCCGAAATCTTATCTTTTTCTTTCAGAAGCTCTGCAACGTGCCACGCAATCGCCTCTCCTTCCCGGTCAGGATCGGTGGCAAGAATAAGCGCATCTGCCTTTTTGGCAATCTTGCGAAGCGCGGTCACCTGTTTGGACTTATCACGGGGAATGATATAGGTCGGAGCAAAATCATGCTCCACATCCACTCCCATCTGGCTTTTGGGAAGATCACGGATATGCCCCATTGATGCCTCTACCTGATACCCGCCCTTAAGAAAACGGGTTAACGTCTTTGCTTTCGTTGGCGATTCGACAATAATGAGCTTCATAAGTTGGCTAGTATATCATTAATGCTTTCTACGAGCGTTGCGCCGCTTTTCAAAAGACGCGCAGGCCCTTGGGAATACCTGCTGGTTACCGGGCCGGGCACCGCAAACACTTCGCGTCCCTGTTCTGCTGCCATTCGGGCTGTAATTAACGTCCCGCTTTGCGCTGCTCCCTCGGTTACAACGACGCCTTGCGATAGTCCGCTGATGATTCGGTTTCGTGCCACAAATAATCCTTTATCGGGCCGCAACCCCAGAGGCATTTCTGACACAATAGCGCCACCCCCAGCGATAATATCGCGATACAATCTAGCATTGCCTGAGGG
>JRYC01000465.1_pt1 | contig 30108 bp, 37 predicted proteins | sample 235301 | NCBI WGS metagenome assembly JRYC01 (sample SAMN03074211, study PRJNA261470) | activated sludge metagenome | biome: Common Effluent Treatment Plant; feature: Wastewater; material: Activated sludge; isolation source: activated biomass of a common effluent treatment plant treating...
CCGCATGATGCGGGCGGTGATCCGCGGCGAGCTCGACGTCGTTGCGGCCTGGTCGGTCGATCGGCTCGGCCGCTCGCTGCAGGAACTCGTCTCTCTCCTTAACGAGTTACGGGAGCGACGGGTCGACCTCTATCTGCACCAGCAGGGGCTCGATACCGGCACGCCCTCCGGCCGGGCGATGTATCAGATGCTCGGCGTGTTCGCCGAGTTCGAGCGCGCCATCATCATCGAGCGGATCAAGGCCGGCATGACGCGGGCCCGAGCGCAAGGGAAGCGCCTGTCGCGGCCGTTGATTCCTAAAGTAACTGCGGAGCGGATCCGTGAGCTGCGCACGGCCGGGATGAGCCTGCGTCGCATCGCTGATGAGGTCGGGGTCTCCAAGAGCACTGTCGCAAACTATCTCCCGCCTGAGCTTCAGAAGGTACGATCAGCGATCGTACCCTCCTAAAGCCGCATCTCGCATCCGGTCATAGACGTCTGGCTCCTCTTGTTCCTCGAGGAACAAAGGGGGCTGCTCGTCGAGCTGTAGCAGGGAAATCGAGAAGTCGTATTGGTCGGAGAAGACCACCATTTCGCGGCATGCCTCGCGAAACCATACCCCCGGCGGAAGGTCGGCACCGACGCGTGCATCACAGGCTGCATCTCTCCTTGCGGCGAGCGAGAGGGCTGGGAGTTCGATAGGACCACGTGAGGTCCGGAAAAAAACACCACTCCTGGCGGCCGCGCTGCTGCTGCGCGCCCACAGAATGAAGCTGTCTCGCGCGACTACGATGATGGCGCGACGCTCGGTGTACTCAAGCCACCGTAAGGTGGCGGCGATCAACGAAACGCCATAGCGGACAGCGCAAGAGGCTAGCATGTCCATGTCCACGCGCTCACCGCTATCAATCTGTCGCCGGAAATCATCAAACGGCATAAGAATGTTCGCCGCAAAAACGTTAGCTTCATGTTCGATCTTTGCGTACTCGGAGTCCCAACGCACTATATCCTGCTCGCCGCATTGGATACCATTCGGGTAAGCAAGACGATGTAGAAGATAGTGGCCAAATTCGTGCGCGACAGTAAAGCTGATGCGTCCGAGCGATGTCATCGCACTGTTGTAAAAAATGCCCCAGCCTTTCTTACCTTTCGGAGCGCGATACAGCGCGCCATCGAATCCCGGTAGCACACTCCCTTTGACCACAGCAATGGGATCATCGGGAAAACGCTGGCTCGTGTATTCTTGAGCTAATGCCGTTACATCAACTGGAAATCGGTCATGACCACGCACTGCGTTGAGTACAAGGGTGATGTCGTTCGCCCAGCGAGTTGGCGAAAGCGTCGAGGGCATCAGTTCTCATCCCAAAGCTCAACGAGCTGGCGTATTTTGGCCTTTGTCTCAGGCTCCAATCTTCGGTATTTTCGAAAGAATGCTTCGTCGACAACATCAGGGGTTGGAGAGCGTTCGGTTTCGTCCATTAGGAAATCTGCAGTGACACCTAAAGTTTCTGCAATTTTAGCGATCTTTTCAGCGGATGGACGAGGGGGATTCTTGTTTTCGAGTTCCCATATGTAGCTTTTGCTAGAGCTGGTCCGCTCGGCAAGTTGGTCGAGCGTGAGCTGCTTTGCCTTGCGCAAGTGTCTTATTTTCTCGCCGAAGGTGGGCACGATCAATCTCCCCGAACGGTGTTCAGACTAGCGATATAGAGTGTCCTTGACAAGGCATACAGCCGACCCTATCTGATGTTCGGAGTAGGCATACGTAGCGATCGGGATCGACGTATGTGACCTATATGTAGGCGGTCAACCAAGTATGGACCACCAAATTTAGCATATCGATCGTGCGGATGGTGTATACTCCGGACGATGGCGAGCGATCTGGCCCGATGGGCACGAGATCTGGAGGCTGGCAGTATGATGACGACACTCGCATTCTTCCCGGTCGGCAACGGTGACATGACGCTCATCGAGCTTGAGAGCGGCCGGACGATATTGATCGACATGAACATCCGAGCGGCCGCGGACGATCCGAATGACCCGACGCCCGATGTGGCTGGGCTCTTGCGAAAGCGGCTGAAACGGGACCGGCAGGGCAGGCTCTACTTGGACGCGTTGCTGATCAGCCACCCGCACCAGGACCACTGCGCGGGTCTGCAAGAGCACTTCCACCTTGGCCCTCCGGGCGAGTGGTCCACCAAAACAGACAAGATCCTTGTCCGCGAGATCTGGTCCTCTCCCATGGTGTTTAGGCGAGCGTCACGCGACAACGTCTTGTGCGAGGACGCTCAGGCATTCAACAGCGAGGCGCGCCGCCGCGTAAAACGTTTCCGCGATAGCAGGGGTGCCGTCGGCGACGGCGATCGAATCCTCATTCTCGGCGAGGATGAGGATGGGAAGACCGATGATGTGGGTCCGATTCTGATCAAAGTAGACGAGGTGTTCTCGCGGGTGAACGGTGAGTACGACTGGTCGATCTCGGCTCGGTTGCTTGCGCCGCTGCCACGAAGCGATGACGAAGGTGAGGAGGAGGTGCTGGCCAAGAATGAGTCGAGCACAATCCTGCAGTTCTCCTTCACAGGGGCCTCAAATCCCGATAAGGGCCGCTTTCTGAGCGGCGGCGACGCCGAGGTCGCGATCTGGGAGCGCCTGTGGCAGCGCCATTGGACACAGCCCGATCGGCTCTCCTACGACATTCTGCAGGCCCCGCACCATTGTTCCTGGCATTCGCTCTCGTATGACAGCTGGAGCGAGCTTGGCGAGGATGCGGAAGTCTGCAGCGACGCCCGCAGCGCGCTTGCTCAGGCCCGTCCCGGCGCGGTGATTGTCGCGAGCAGCGAGCCAATCAAGGACGATGACAATGATCCTCCCTGTATCCGCGCGAAGCGCGAATATGAGGCAATCGTTGCAAATGTGAGAGGGTCCTTCAAGTGCGTGGGGGAGTCTCCCTCGGAAGACGCCCCGGAGGTGATGGAGTTCGAGATCGGACAGTATGGGCCTCGGCCGAAAACCAAGCTGATGAAGGCGGCAGCCGTGCTCGGCACTGGCGTCGTGGGGCGCCAGCCTCTACCGCACGGCTAATCATCCAAGCATGGTGATCGCCGAACTCAAGGACACTTTCGCTCGCGCGCTTGCTATAATCCGGAAGCATCCTGCCGTCGTGCAGGTGTCGGTGCCGGTGCCAAATCCGGCATCCGCGGGCGCGTCGGTGGATGTTACCTTCGATGTGAACCTCCCGAATGCTTGGCGGGCAGAGGGACACAGCCCGAGTGGGGTTCGTGCCCAAGAAACCGTGCGCTTCGACTTCCCGCCGCGCTTCCCGCTCGAGCCGCCCCGGGTTTCGCTGCGTCCTGACTTCGATCGATCACATCCCCACCTGCAGCCTTATCTCGAGAACGGCCGGCCCGTGCCGTGCATCTATGACGGGCCGCTTCTAGAGTTCCTTCATCATGAAGGACTGCTGGGCATCCTCAACCAGATGACCGTCTGGCTTGAACGAGCAGCCTTGGCTCAGCTCATCGACCCCGAACAGGGTTGGGAACCGGTCCGGCGCGATGCACTCGATGACTACGTTGTGGCAGATGCCGCCATCCTCCGGTCGCTTGTGCAACGCGATGGCGGGTGGTCGTTCCTGAAGTTTGAGTATCTTCGGTTTCTCGAAGCGGGTGCGACGACCATGGCGCACGGGGAGATCGGCTCGACACCCCTCAAGATCAATTCCATCTTGGTGCGCGACATCTTCAATGAGCGACCTCTAGGGAGCGACGGGCGTCTTGCGCACGGCCGATCAGCTGCGCTGATCGCTTGGCCCGGGAAGCTCCCATCGGGTGAGCTCGTCGTGACGAGACAGTACACCCCCGAGACCGTCACCGATGTCGATGGGCTGATGGCCCGCGCACGGCTCTATGGTTGCGACCAGCAGCTTCAAACGGCACTGACCTTGCTGAAGGGCTCATTCGCCTCCTACCAGCCGGTGGGGCCATTTCTGATGGCCATCGTGCTCTGCGCGAGGCGGCCGACAAGGCTGATCAGCACCGACAGCGCGATCGAGTTGTGCCCATACGTAGTGGATGTCGCCCCACCATCCTTATTTGGGCAGGGTGGCAAGAGCGTTGTTCGACCTGCGGGGCATCGCCATGCGATCAGCCCAGGCCTCCTGCGACATATGGCAGGGGAGCCAAGTGCCGCAAGAGACGAGCTGCTGCGTTGGACTCTGATCGGTTGCGGCAGCCTTGGATCCAAGATTGCGCTTCACCTGGCTCGCTCCGGCCGGGCGCCGACCGTCGTGATCGACAAGTCGACCATGAGTCCCCATAACGCAGCCCGCCATAGCCTCATCCCTCAGGCGGGGGACCTCCAGATTCTCTGGATGGAGTCCAAGGCGAAGCTCCTGGCGGATGCGATCCGGAGCTTCGGCCAAGAGGCTGTGGCTCTTCCGACTAACGCCATTGACTTGGTGGCATCGGCCGATGCTGCGAAGACTGCGTGGTCCAAGAAAACCTGGGCCGTTGTGAACGCGACAGCGTCCCTGCCTGCGCGAGAGGCCTTGGCCGCTGCCTCGCTCAGACGGTTGCCCGCCCGAGTGATCGAGACCTCGCTGTATTCTGGCGGTCGCCTCGGCGTGATCACGGTGGAGGGGCCAGATCGCAATCCAAATACCGGCGATCTCATGGCCGCCACCTACGCACTCCTCAAGGCTGACCCGGCAATGAGCCGCTTGGCGTTCAGCCGCGACGGAGCGACCGGGCGTTGCGATATCGGCGAAGGGTGTGGCTCGCTGACCATGCCTATGTCGGACGCTCGCCTGTCCCTCCTGGCTGCACCAATGGCAGAGCGGATTGCCCAACTGCAGCGATCGTCACTTTCGCAAGAAGACGGCGAAATTCTGATCGGACAACTCGGGGACGATGGGCTGAGTTTGTCGTGGCAACGACACTCAGTACCACCGTTGACTGTTGTGCATACAGAGAATGGCAGCTCATGGCACGTGCGTATACACGCCCGGGCTGTGGAGAAGATCACTGCCGAGGTGCGTGCTTGGCCGACTGTTGAGACCGGCGGCATCCTCGTGGGGCGGATATCAGAAGTGTTGCAAAGTCTTCAGGTTGTGGACGTGCTGCCGGCGCCCCAGGACAGCTCCCGGTCGACATTCGAGTTCATTCTCGGCGTGCAGGACGTCCGTTCGACTCTCGCTGCCTACGCTGAAGAGTCCGGGTGGTCGCTCTATTGCCTGGGCACCTGGCACAGTCATCTCGGCCCAAGTGGACCGTCCGCAACCGACCGAGCAACTGCCAAAGCAGCCGCACTGGCGCGCATCGCACCATCTGTTCTGCTGATTCATACACCGACGGGATTTCGTGCGCTCCTCGATGAGGATAGTGACAGGTGAACGGCGGCCGCATCATTGCGACCCAGGGGCAGAGTAAGGTGCATTGGGCCGGGTTCTCCGCGCGCCCGGGCTACAGCTCCACCGAAGAGTTGCCGTCTTATATAACTGTCAAGGAATATACGTGACCGCGGTGCCGCCGCGATCCCTAAAGGATCAGAACCGGTGGCAGCTCTGGCTAACCATCGCTGCCAATTTCGCCGTGTTTTACATGGCCTGCCAGGCCGATGCACTCGTCGAGGCCGGCATCATAGGCCTGCTGACTGGCGCGACGAACCTTCTACCGATTGGACTCGCCCTGATCGTCACGTCGGTTGCCAACGGGCTACTGAACGCTGCCATGAAGGCCCGCCTAGTGTTCTTCCGATGGCACCATGCGCTGCCCGGCCACCGAGCTTTCGTCAAGTACGGACCCGCCGACCCTCGGATCGACATGAGCCGTCTCAAGACGGTCCTAGGTAACAAGATGCCGGTCAGCCCAGAGGATCAGAATCGCGTCTGGTACCGGTTCTACAAGGAGCTCGAAAATGAGCCCGCCATTATCCAAAGCCACCGCGAGTTCCTCTTCAACCGCGATTACGCGGCGTTCGCCTTTCTGTTCCTGATCGGCTTCGGCCCGGCGTCCCTGTGGGCTACGAACTTCAGTCACTTGGCGTGGATCTACTGCACCTTTCTGCTGGGCCAGTTCCTGGTGGTCCGCCATGTCGCCGCAACCTATGGGGTCCGGTTCGTGACGACGGTTCTCGCACGGAAAGCAGCCAAGCCGCCGGGCGTCCCAGCGAAGAGGAAGATATGAGCCATTGGTGCAGCTCATCCGCTCGGTGCCGGGAGGAGCCATACCAAGCGTGCCAGGACCGTTTCGTCGATCGCCGAGCGTGGCCGCAAGGGCGGCCACGCATCGCATGAGCCACGAGTATGATGGCACCGCGATCAACAGCGAGAAGATTCAGTCCCCCTTTTAGGTCGCAGAACCTTTATTGTACGACAGGCGGCAAAACCAAGGATATCATGCGACGCAGATGCCGGCGCAAACAAGAAAGAGGCCGTCCCCGAAGGAACGGCCGATAACGAACAATCTGCAGATACTACTCCGCCGCCATGGCCGGCTCGTCTTTGTCCGCCTCGACCGAGGCGGGCAGGGCAGGTGCCCGCAGCACCTCCGGCAGCCAGCCCTTTCCGGCGAGGAGACGCTCGGCGTGGAGGGTCATGGCGTCCTTCTTGAGACCCGCCAGGCTCTCCGCCTCCCGCTCGGAAGCACCCTCGCGCACCGCCTCGAGGATCCGCGCCTTCGGCACCCGGGCGAGATAGCGCTCGCCCGTCGCCTCCCACCAGGCCGTCATGTCGAGCGAGACGGCCATCGCGAGCTGGTCGGCATGCGCAAGCGCACGCCGCCTGCCGTTGGGATACCGCATCGCATCGATCGTGCGGGCGACGCAGTAGGCGAGGAGGTCCAGGCGTGTGCTCGCGTCCTGGGTGTCTATCCAAGTCCACAGCTCGCCTGATGCGGGTAGCCGCCGGGCCCAGGCCTCGTGCCGGCGCACCATAGCCTCGCCGGCCCTGCTCCCCCCGATACCCGGCGAGGAGCCTTCGAGGCTGGCCGTCTCGAGCTTGATCCCCAAGCAGTTGGGCGGATCGTAGCCGCCACCGCCGAAGGTCTGCAGCGCCAGGGCGTGAGTGAGTGCGGTGAGCGCCACGTCCGGCCGCGCTGCCAGGCACTCCTGGAGCGCTGCCGTGCGATGCGCCGTGAGATCGGCCAACAGCGTATCGGGTAGCGGACGGAGCCCGTCGGGCTCCTCCGGGGAATTCCCCCGATCGTCCGCACCCGTCACCGCGGCCGGCCGCTCGGCCGGTGCTGCCTCGATCCGGTCTTCCGGCTTCACCAGCCCCCGCTCGATGCGCAGCTGCCCGTCCTGACCCAACGACACGATGACGCCGGCGCGTGCGATGTCCTCCGGGAGATAGGCCACCTGCTTCTGCTGCAGCATGGCGATCTCCGCATCGATCGCATCGATCTCGGCCGACACCTCCTCCGGCACCTCGTCCTCGCCCTCATGCTGAGCGGCGAGCTCGTCGTACCTGGCGGTAATCGCATCGAGCCTGGCCTGGTCCTCGCCCGAGAGCGGCACGGTCTGCATGCGGATGCGCGTGAAGGGCAGGGCGTGCGGGTACTCGGCATGCACCTCGACCCACTTCCAGCCCCCGTCGCGGATCGCTGCGGCCGCCGCCTCGAGCTTCTCCCTGACCAAGCGGTCGAGGAGCTGGCTGTCGGTGAGCCAGCCGCCACCGTCCTCGGCGAAGAGGTCGCGGAGGATGGCGCCTCCGGCGGCTTCGTACGCCTCGGTGCCGACGAAGATCGCCCGCCGGTCCCTCGGGCTCACATGGCGTGAGGTGAGGGCCTTGCGGATCGTCTCCGGGCTCCTGTTCCAGGCAAGTTGGGTGAGCGTCTCTTCCTGGAGCACATGGTCGTCGGTGACGGCAAACGCCATCAGCTGCTCGAGCGACAGCTCGCCCTCGCGATACCTGGCCATGAGCGTGGGGCTCACCGCTGCGAGCTTCAGGCGCTGCCGCACCACCCCCGGCGTGACGCCGAACCGTGCCGCGATCTCCTCGTGACCCAGACCCTGCTCGCTGTGGAGTCGGGCAAAGGCCTCGAACTGGTCGGCTGGGTGCATCGGTAGCCGAACGGTGTTCTCGACCAGGCTCAGCTCCTCGGCGTTACCATCGGCCCGCACCAGGCAGGTGATCGGCGCCGACTTCTTGAGCTTCTTCTGCGTCACCAGCAGCAGCAGCGCCTTGCGGCGCCGCTCGCCGGCGGTGACGAGATAGCAGCCGGTCTCCTCTCCTTCGCCCGTTCGCTCGGGCTGCACGACCGGCATCTGCAGCAGGCCATGCGCCGCGATCGACGCCGCCAACTCCTCGATCCCGGCGTCGGTGACCGTCCTACGGACATTCGCCGGCGACGGCTTCAGCTTGTTGAGCGGGATTTCCCGCATCTCGGAAGCAGTCATCACGATCTCCTCGTGCACGATGCCAGAGTCGAACCATTCGGCCCTGGCAGATGCCGAGGAAGCGCCCGAGGTGGATTGGCACGGATGATCCATAACTATTATCGCATATTCATGGACAATCGGACAGGTGGCTCCGATCGATTGTCCTGGGTCGTGGTCAACACGGAGAAGTGGCTGGATCGCGAAGATTCCCCCTCATGGTGGAGCAAGGCAGTTCGATGACAGTGATATCGGTACGGTGGCGTGCAGCCGCCCAACGCGTTAGGGCAGGGCGTCCAGGCGTAATCCCCCGGTCGAAGACCAAGCTATCCCCGCCGCTGTGGATAACCGGATCGGCCGTTTGGCTGCGTGCGGCAGGGATGATTCAATAGGGCAGGGAAGGGCTCCCCGGCATCGGCCGGCGCCGCATCGGGCGGCGTCGGCCATGTGCCGGGAGAGTTCCGTGAGTGCGAAGATCCACGCCGAGATCACGGCCACGATCGTGGCCGCGCTCGAGCAGGGCGTTGCCCCTTGGGTAAAGCCCTGGAAGAGCGGCCCAGGCGGCAAGTGCCTGCCGTGCAACGCCGCCACCTACCGATCCTATCGGGGAGTGAACGTGCTGACCTTGTGGTCGGCAGCGCTCGGCAGCGGCTATCCGCTGCCACGCTGGCTCACCTTTCGCCAAGCGCAAGAGCTGGGTGGCCATGTCCGCAGGGGCGAGAAGGGGACGCCGATCGTCCTGGTGAAGCAGATGACCGTCGCCGGCGAGCGCGACGACGGGACAGCACAAGCCAGCGAGGACGGCGCCAGGCAGGTGACGTTCCTGCGCTACTTCTGGGTGTTCAACGTCGCCCAGGTCGAGGGCCTGCCGCCACACCTCTACGCGACACCGTCGCCGGAGCCCGAGGGCGAGCGCCATGGCAGGGCGGAAGCCTTTCTCAGTGCACTCGGCGCCGACGTTCGCCATGGCGGCGATCGTGCCTGCTACGTGCCCTCGCTCGATTGCGTCATGCTGCCGATGTATGGCGCGTTCGAAGGGCCCGAGCACTACTACGCGACCAGCCTGCACGAGCACGCCCACTGGTCGGGGCATCCGAGCCGGCTTGACCGCGACCTCTCGGGACGTTTCGGCAGCCAGGCCTACGCCGCCGAGGAGCTGGTGGCCGAGCTCACCGCGGCGTTCCTGTGCGCCGAGCTCGGCATCGAGGGCAGGCTGCGACATGCCGAGTACATCGGCAGCTGGCTCGAGCTGCTGCGCGCCGATACCAAGGCCGTCTTCGCAGCCGCCAGTCAGGCAAGCCGGGTCGCCGACTACCTACGCTCATTCTCCGAAAAGCTGGGCACACCCAGCTGACCACAACCGCCCGCGATCGCTCGCGGGCGGCTTCCAGTCTGGGCGGCCTTCCGATTGACGAACGCCCCTCCGAGGAGCACCGTCGAGCCTGGAGAGGGCGGCTATCCGGGGAATCCAAGAGGTCGCACGATGAGCAACAGCACAGACTTGTCGGATCCGTCGACCTGGGATCCGGAACTGGATGCAGTCAAAGCAGCGCCGAAACATCACAAGGTTCTATTCGAGAACGATCGGGTCCGCGTGCTCGAGGTTACGCTGGAGCCTAACGACGAGGAGCCGGTTCATCATCACCGCTGGCCGTCGGTGTTCGTCCTGGACCAGATCAAGCCTCCGGTCATCGACATTTCGCCCGACGGCGAAAGGCTGCCACCGCACCGCGACATCATCCGGGCGCTCGATGCCTGGGACGGCCAAGGCTGTCTGGTGGTCAACATGGCGCCACAACCACCCGGCCGGGTCCTGAACGGGTCGGACGTAACCGTACACGGCATTCGCATTGAGATGAAAAACATGGGCTAAGTGATTAAGGGCAGTACCACACGACTCGAAAGGTATTACCCGAATGAGCGCGCTGCCATCACCGGACGACCGCGCTGTCATCCATCTCAATGCTGTCGAAGCGCTCGTGCTTTATGATCTGCTGGCGAGATGGACCGCGCACGGCAGCGAGAGGCCGACACATCCGGTCCCGCCAGAGTGCTTCGAGAGTTCGGGCGAGGTCGGGGTGCTGGTGCGTCTTCTCGGGCGGCTCGAAAGTCAGCTGGTTTCACCTTTCGCCGACAATTACTTTGAGTTCGTCGACAATGCGCGCAAGACCCTCGAGGAGCAAGTCGGCGACATGAAGCTTCTGTCGTGCGATTAGCTGAGATCCCCGGATGGGCCTCGTCAAGCTAGCGACTCTCGTCGCGGCTGGACTCTACTCATCCGCGGTTCAGTGCAACAAGATTTTTTAGGACGCCCTCTCCGCAGGGCGGCTCATGTCATCGTTGTCGCTCAGGTCGTCTCAAAAATCTCATTCTTGTACAATCCGTCATTTGCGGCCCGAATTTTCTCTCATCCCCTGAGCGCGTTTTCTACAGCACCTCATGCTCGCCGAGCTGGAAAGCGCCAGGGTTAGCTGGACGAGCACCCTTGAGGATTGACTCTGCTGCATCCTTGGCGTCGGCACAGTAGCTTTTCCGATTGGCCGCGATCAGTGCCTGATGCGCGTCGTCCGAGAGCTTCGGCAGACGCTCGACGCTGCCGAGCGGCACCGTGGCTTTGATCGCGTGCGGCGTGGCGTGCTTGATCCAGCAGGCGAACTCGGTGTCGCCCTGGCGCTTGCGCATGCCCTGCACGAAGTCCGGCTCGCAGCGCATCTCCTTGGCCATCAGCGCCGCGTCCTTGGCCGAGACGCCGCCGGCCAGCTTGATCGAGGTCGAGGCCATGATGGTGCCGCGCAGCCGCTGGGAGAGCTGCTCGAGGTTCTGGTGCGCCAGCACCATGCCGACCTTGTATTTGCGGGCCTGGTTGAGCAGGTCCTCGATCTCCTCGTCGAAATATTCCTGCGCCTCGTCGACATAGACGAAGGTGGCGCGGCGGCGCTCAGGGGGAATGGCGGCGCGCTCGAGCGCGGCCTGGGCGATCATGGCGATGAAGAACCGGCCGAGAATCTGACAACCGTCGCGCTTGAGGAGGTCCTTGGCGGTGTTGATCAGCACGACCTTGCCGCCGTTCATCGCCTGGAACAGGTCGACCTTGTTGCGCGGGTTGGAGAACAGCCGCTCCAGCACCGGGTTGGAGAGGACACCCCACAGCCGGTTGAGGATCTGGCGACGGGTGTCGTCGAAGTTCCGATCCGGGAACTCGCGCTGGAAGAAGCGCTGGGCGGTGCCCTCGAGCTTGCCGAGATGGGGCAGGGCAAGGCCCGGCTCCTCCATCAGCTCGCGCAGGGTATGGATGGTGGCATCCGGGATCACCATCATCAGCCGGGCGAGGTAGCGGAAGATCACCCCCTGCTTCTGGGTGAGCTCGGCGCCCAGCAGGGCGCCGAACATGTACTCGTAGAGCGCGACGGTGCCGTTGAGGATCATCTCGCGCTCGGCGGCGCCATAGCCGCGCAGCCGCTCGAGATTGGTGTCGAACATGTTGAGGCAGGCGGGGTGCTCGATGTCGGTCGGGTCGATCAGCACCAGCCGGTCGGCCAGGCTGTTCGGTGCGTCCCGGTCGAACTCGGCCAGATGGGTGAGGGTGCGGATCATGTCGCCCTGGCTGTCGAGCAGGCAGAGCGAGCCCTTGCCCTCCTGGAGCTTCTTCAGGTCGCGGTAGATCAGCCGCTGCAAGAGCTGGGTCTTGCCGTGGCCGGTGCCGCCCAGGATGTGGGTGTGCTCGAACCGGGTCGAGAGCGGGATCGGGAAGGGCAGGGTGGCCTGCAGGTAGTCGGCATAGGGCGTGCCGCCGAGATAGCCGTCGACCAGCTCCTGCGTGGTCTTGCCCTTGGCCTCGCTCGGCGGGATCACCTCTTTCTGGGTGGTGGCGGCCTTGTCCGGATCGATGCCGGAGGCCCGGTAGAGATTGTTGAAGAGGCGGTGGCGAATGGTGGCGAACAGGCCGGCAGCCTGGACCTCGTCGTCGAACAGGGTGGCGAGCGTGCTCTGGACGGCCTGGCCCGGATCCTCGATCAGGTCGATGAGACAGGCCTCGATCGCCTCGCCGGCGCCATCCTCCTCGGGTGTGAGGGCCGAGGGCGGCAGCTCCTTCAGCAGGCCGCCGAGAATGCCATGGGCGACGCTGAACCACAGATCGATGCGTTTCGGATCGGCGAACAGCCGCTCCTTGTGGCGCAGCTCCTCACGGATGCGAGCCCCCTCCTCGAGCGGCAGCTCGCTGCCGACGGGAATCACCGGCAGGTCGAGGATGCCCTCGCTGTCGACGATGCCCGCGGCCGCGGCCATGAGCACGGGCTGGAGTTTCGGCAGGGGCTCGACGCCGGCGAGGTCGAAGGCCGAGGCGACGATATCGCCGATCAGCTGCCGGCGGGTGACGTCGCCGAGCGGGGAAGCCGCGCGCAGGCGGCGCACCCGCTCCAGGAGCTCGAGAGTCTCCTGGGTCTCGCGGGCGCGGACGCTGGTCCCGAACAGGCCGCGGAGGTTGTGGGCGCTGCCGCTGATGAATTCAGAGAGAACGCCCACCACACTCTCCGATCAGGCGGCCTTGCTGAAGTCGTAGGCCTGCTCGCCGCCGAAATGCCCGGCGGCCTGCAGGATGTCGTGGAAGGTCGCGGCCGCCTCCTTGAGCTGGTTCTCGACCGCCAGCATCTCGACGATGTCCTTGACCTCGATGTGCTTGCCGTTGACCAGGTCGTCGACGGTAACCTCGATGTTCATGGCCTTGAAGGCCAGGCGCGAGGCCATGCCGAGCAGGCCGGAGCCTTTGTCGAGCATCTCGTGCTTGGTGTAGAGGACGGTCTTGCCCATCTTGTAGCGGGTGATCCATTCCCGCTCCTGGGCGGTGAGCTCGGCCCGGGCATCGAGCTGGAACACGACGCTGCCCATGCCGAGCATGGCTTTCTTCTGATCGCGCCGAAGCAACAGCTTCATTGGCTGTCCCCCCTTGGAAATTGGCGCTGAGGGCTACCGCACCAGCGGATAGCGTTCGTTATCGTTGATCGAGCGTGTCTTCCAGATTGGCCCGAGAAAGTCTTCCGACGCAAGCTCGAAAGTGGTGAACCGGTAATAGGCGGCAAGCTCGGCTGGCAGGCCATGGACAGCGCGACGGATGTTTTCCACGCGCGCCTCGCCAAAAGTCACGAACAGAAGCGTGAAGAATCGGAACTCACCGAACGGCGCATATGTCTTGGCAAACCGGCCACTCTGCAGGTAGCGATCGTACTGCATGATCTTGAAGTGCAGGGTGATGCGATGATCGCGGGTGATCGTGCTGACGATGCGCTCGGTCGCCATGTCCATCTCGACGAAAAACAGCCCACGCCGGCCGGTCTCGACGTTCTCGAGCACGAAGGCGGCGTCGGGAATGATCCGGTTCTCCGGCGTCTCTTCGGTGCCCACGAAATCCGTCGTCTCGCGGGCGATCTGGGTGCCTCGCTTCACCCGCCGGTATTCGGTGAAAGTACGCACCATCGACAGGTTCGGCCGGCTGCGGATGGCCAACTCGGCGGCGATCAGCAGGTCGACGGTGTGCAGGCGATGGAACATCTGCGGCGACCATTTGGCCTCGACGAACGTCTCCTTGTGCGAGCCGATCAGGTCGGGCGGAATGTCGCTCTCGCGCAGCAAAAGCTCGTAGCCCTTGCGCTTCAGGAAATAGACTTTCGGGGTCTTGCCATAGCCGCGCATCCCGACATTGCCGAAGTGGCCGAGCGCCCCGTGCCGCTCGAGGACGCGCAGCTGATCGGAGGCCGCCGGCCGCTTCATGCCGGCGGCGCGGGCGAACTGATCGATGGTGAGGAAGCGGTAGCGCTGGATGAAGAACAGCCCGAGCACGGTGCTGCGGGTGAGTGTCAATCCCGCCGCCACGGACATGGCCAAAAGCCTCGATCAGCCGCCGTCCGGTGCAGTTCCGGCCGGGACGGCACGCTGCGGCCGCGGCGGGGCAGGGAGGTCGAACAGCTTTCGCTCGCGCTTTCTGCTGAGCGCTCGGGAGAGGATCGAATCCAGCGTCTCGCGGAAGGTGGGATCGGCCGCGGCATGGGCGAGGACGGCGCGGCCGACGATCAGCGCCTTGCGCTGCTCCTCCTCTTCCTCGAGGGCGCGTAGCGCGCTGAGCTCGCTCTCGAGCCTGGCGCGTTTCTGCTGCAGGCGGGTGAAGGCATGGTTCGGCATAATTCCCCCCGGACTCTCAAATGCCGCCCAGTTTCGGCTAAAGTAGCCGATCGTCAACAGGCGTCGATCGGCCCGGCGTTGCGGCCGCTTTTGCCCGGCCTTTTCGACCTGTCGTGACCGGCGGCGGATTCAGCCGTAGTAACAGGGTGTTGGCTGGCCTGCAAAGCCGCGAGATATTGTTCGTATTCACTCACAATATCGAAGCCGCATCCCCTTCGAGCCCCGCCCGAGGATCCAGCCTTTGCTATACTGGTGGCATGGAGGTGGGGGCAGCACGCCAACGGGTAAGGCTCTACGAGCGGGGAACACCGGCCGAAGGTTTCGCGGTGACGGACCGCGATGTGTCGATCCTGCGCGATCTCGCCGACAACCGCTTCATGACCACCCAGCAGTTCCAGGCGGTGCATGGGCCGCGGATCACCGCCCGGCTGAAGCTGCTGTTCCGTCATGGTCTGATCGAACGGCCGAAGGCCGGCCGCTTCTGGCGTTTTCGCGAAGGCGGCGGCTCGAATGCGCTGCTGCTGGCGCTGGCGCATCAAGGAGCGGTGGTGCTGGCCGGGCGTGGTTATCCGGAAGCGCTCGCTCGTGACTGGACCGAGCTCAATCGGGAGCTGTCGCAGTTCTCGCCGGCGATCCCGCACATCCTCGACCTGGCGGCGGTGAAGGTGGCGTTTCGTAAAGCGGTCAACGATGTACCGAGCCTGGAGCTGAAGCAGGGTTTTGAGCTTTCGCGCGAGCTGGCGCTGATGGTGCCCGGCCGAAATCGCCGGCTGGTGCCGGATTGGACCATCACCTTGGGCATGGCCGATGCCGCGATCGATCCCTCCCTGTTCTTCATCGAGAAGGACAAAGGCAGCGAGCCGAACCGGCGCCATGGCTCGCCGTGGCTGCAGAGCTTGGTGTTCAAGTTTTCCGGCTATCTCGCCTACGGCCGGGCGCGCCGTCATCACCGGCAGTTCGGCCTGAAGAATTTTCGTGTGCTGACGATCGTCGATGGTGGCGAGACGAAGATGGCCAACGTGGCGCGGACCGCTTTCGAGGTCACCGGCGGGATCGGCGTCGAGCGCTTTTTGGTGACCAGCTCGGCCGAGCTTTCGCAGCTCGGGCCGCTGCGCTGCGCCTGGCTGAACGCGGCGGGGCAGGCGACATTTCTCGCCCCATGATGCGCGCCAGTGAGCGCTCCACGGCCGCGCGCGGCCGGCTGAACCGCATCCGCGACTGCTCGACGATCGTCGCGGTTCTGCCGAAACGCGGCGCATCGTTCGGCTCGGTCACGGCCCGGAACGGCACTGCTGCAGCATTGTGCTCGAGCAGCTTCACGACGATCTCGAAACGGCCGAGATCGGTCAGCTCCTGCGCCTTGAAGACATGCTCGAGCTCGGCGGCGATGTGCTCGGCATCGGCCTGGCCGAGCCGGAAGGCGAGGATGGTGCCGACATTGCCGAACACCGCCCGGCGCACCGGATCGGCGATCTGACCCTCGAACTGGTGAAAGAGGGAGAGGCACAGCCGGTATTTGCGGGCCTCCGACAGGATCGATGCGAAGCTTTCGGTGGCGTAGCTCTGGAACTCGTCGACATAGAGATAAAAATCCGGCCTCTCGGCCTCGGGCGTGTCGGCGCGGGACAGCGCCGCCAGCTCGAAGCAGGCGACCAGCAGCGAGCCGATCAGGCTCGCCTTGTCGTCGCCCAGCAGGCCTTTCGACAGATTGGCGATGAAGATCCAGCGGCGGTCCATCATCGCCCGTGGATCGAGGGTACTGCGCTCCTGGCCAAAAATGTGCCGGACCGCCGGGCTCATCAACAGCTGGCCGACCTTGTTCTGCACCGGGGCGATGGCCTCGGCACGAAAGCGCGGGTCGTAGCCGGCGAACTCCTCGAGCCAGTAGCGGCGGACGATCGGATCGGCGAGCCGGCGGCCGACGCGGTCGCGGTAGGCGTCGTCCGCCAGCAGCCGCGGCAGGTGCAGCAGGGTGGCGCCCGGCAGCTCGACCAGGGCGGCCACGGCGTTGGCCAGGATGTATTCGAGCCGCGGGCCCCAGCTGTCGCGCCAGATGCCCTTGAAGGCCGACACCACGCCGGAGACGGCCAGATGCCGCCGCTCGGGTGGGTGGCTGGCCAGGATGTTGAAGCCTACGGGATGCGCCAGGTCGGCGGGGTTGAAGTAGCAGGTGCGGTTGATCCGCTCCGGCGGGATGAAGTCCAGAAGCCGTGTCGCCTGGTCGCCGTGCGGGTCGAGCAGCGCCACGCCCTCGCCGCGCTGGATGTCCTGGACGATCAGCCGCTCGAGCAGGGTGCTCTTGCCGGTGCCGGTCTTGCCCAAGGCGTAGAGGTGGCCGCGCCGATCGGCGCGGCGGATGCCGAAAGCGGCGGCAAGGCTGCCGCCATAGCCAAAACGTCTGCCGATAATGGTGAGGTCGTCGTCATTCATGCGCCCCAAGGCAGCCTACCCGCGTGGCGCCGCCCAAAGAACTCTTGCACGCCGGACGTTCCGGCCGGGCGCCCGCCACGGTGCTGCGCAACAACAGCGTTGCGTAGTAAACGCAAGAATGGTCTGCCCGATCATCCTTCCGTCACCCGTCGCACATCCGGCGGTTGGTTATGCGCCGGATCGTATTAGGCTGCCTTCGAGGTACGAAGATTTTGGTTAATTTGTCATAACTGCTATTCTAACCTTAGTTCTGATCTTTCCCAGCAGGTGACCCATGAGCGACAACGTTCGCGTCGACTTCGACGCGCTGAAGGCGCGCGCGGATTTCCGCGCCGTCCTTTCCCACTACGGCATCAAGCTGCCGGGGCGGGGCATGCAGGTGAAAATCTGCTGCCCCTTCCACGACGACGCGGAGCCGAGCTGCTCGATCAATCTCGAGCGCGGCATTTTTCACTGCTTCGGCGCCGGCTGCGGGGTCGAGGGCAACGTCCTCGATTTCGTGCACCGGATGGAGACGCAGAACGGGGCCGCGGCCTCGATCCGGACCTCGGCGCTCCGGATCGCCGAAATCTGCGGCATCCCGCTCGACGACATCCGCGCCCAGAAAGTCGCCAGGAAGCCCCGAGAAGGCCGCAAGGCCTCCGGGGCAGGCAAACCCCTGCCCTCGTCCACCAAGGCGGCTCCTGGGCCGCCTGCGCGGCCGCAAGAGGCTGTTCCGGAGGAGCCGAGGTCGAACAGGCCGCTCGGCTTCGCATTGAAGCTCGATCCGGGCCATTCCTACCTGGTCGAGCGTAACATCCCGCCTTCGATCGTCGAGCGCTTCGGGCTCGGCTTCTGCAACCGCGGCACCATGGCGGGCCGAATCTGCATCCCGATCCGCAACGTCGCCGGTGAGCTCGTCGCCTATGCCGGCCGTTGGGCCGGCAGGGCGGAGGACCTGCCGGAGGGCGAGGACAAGTACAAGCTGCCGTCCGGGTTCCTGAAGACGCTCGAGCTGTTCAACCTGCACCGGGTGCGACAGTGCCGGCACCTGGTGGTGGTCGAAGGGTATTTTGGGACCATGCGCCTCGATCACGAGCGCATCCCCGCCGTGGCGCTGATGGGCTCGTCGCTCGACGAGGCGCAGATTGCGCTGCTCTACGAGCACTGCCCGAGCCTGGAGGCGCTCACCGTCATGCTCGATGGCGGGGAAGCGGCAAGCAAGGCGGCCGATGTTGTGGCCAGCCAGCTGGCCCGGCACTGGTGGGTGCGGATCGCCGAGCTCACCGACGGCGAGCAGCCCGATACCGTGCCGCTCGACGACCTCCACCGGCTCCTCCGGCGCGGCAATCCATAGAACCCGAGAGGGTATTGAACCCCTGCCCTCAACTCATGCCCGGCCTCTGGCCGGGTTTTCTCCACCGTCGGTTCGGGGCTTCTGCCTTCGCCGCCTCGGCATCGGCGATCTGCCGCAGCCGGGCGAAGCTCAGGGTGGCGAGCGGACGGTGGTAGCGGCGCAGCAGCCAGGCCCGCAGCCGGCTCTCGACAGCCAGCCGGGCCGGTGATCTGGCGCAGGACGGACGGCCATGACGCTCGATCCAGAGCGTCCAGTCGATATCACCAAGCATCCCGGCGCGAGGCTCGATCCAGGCGGTCACCGGCACGCCGCGGAGGTAGAGGCGCGGCTGGGCTCGGTCATGGCGAAGGGAAACGACCAGCATACGACATCAAGAATATCACAAATACGCCCAAAAATCCTTCCTGGGCAAGCGTCGCACAATCTTGTTTTTGCGACATACCGGAAATTTATCTAGTATTTTGGCCGTATTTTATCTCTATCATACGGTCGTACAATGAATACGCTCACAGGACTCTCCATCTCGGGCAATGATAGGCATCTTGACATAATTGCCTATATATGCTAATATTTACATATATTATTTATTGCCCAGTTCTATGGATACCAAGACCGCATCGCTTACCGAAACAGAGATCAAGGAGATCGCGCAGGCGGTCTTCGAATGGGATCGAGAGTTCTACAAGAGCGTCGAGAAGGCCGAGGACGACATCAGGGATCGCTCGATTTTCAGGATCGATGACTATGGCACCGACGGTCCCGGCTATGGCGGCGTTCTCTATGTCATTGTCTGGGGCATACCCAAGGCGAGTGTCCTCATCCGTACACCCGACGGGTCGTTGGAAGTCCAGGCAGACTGACGAGCGTGAGCCCGTCGGTTCAGGCCCCCGGGGCTGTAGCGATAACCGGCGTGAGGCTGACCTTGTCCAGCGAGGCGGGAAAGATCACGGTCTCCTGTCGGTGATCGTCGAGAATTTGGATGCCGTCGTAGCCCTTGTCGGTCAGCAGCTGGGTCATCCGCTTCTTGTTCGTCGGGGTCGGTACCCCCTCCCCTGCCGGCAGGCCCAGCAGCTGCTCCATGAGCGCATAGTAGCCGTCCCAGGACATCGGCTTGATGTTCAGGCCCGACACGTCGCAGGTGTAGACCACGCCATCGTGCTGCGGCGGCTCCCGAACGCTGCCACGGAGCGGCAGATCGGCGGCGATCCCGGCGTCGTACCGGGCATAGTCTCCTGCCCGGCTCTCCGAGGTCAGATAGAAGCCAGGCCCGAAAGTCCCCTCCCCGCTCGCCCGCGGCGGGCCGGTCAGGCCGATGCGGGAGCCGTGATACCGAAGGCCGGGTGTAGTGATAACGGGCGCCGGATCGTCGCCGATCCCAGCATGGGCCTCAGCAGCGGCGGGGCCGATGTAGCGGTTCTCCGTTCGCACACGGCCACCCTGCCGCCAAGTCCGCTGCTCATAGACGTAGCGGTGGCCTTTGACGGTCTTGATGACCCGGTACCAAGCTCCCATGCGTGTAGTGATAACGCGGTGCGGACCAAGGGCGCCAGAGCCGTCCCCTGCCCTGCGGGCCGGTTTCCCGGCCGTTCGGGTGGCTGATCACGATTTCGTGATCAGATGAGCTCGAGGAACGCCCGTGGCGAGACGACCTGGATATTTTCATAGCTTCCTAGGGAAAGCAGATGCTTGCGGTCGCCGCTCACCAGGTCGTCGGCTCTGGCTGCTACCGCCATGGCGACGATCGGATTGTCCTGGGGATCGTTGGGCACCGCATGAAGCTCGGGCAGGTTCGCGACCATCTCCGCAACAAGACCGCGGGGCTTGATGAAGGCGCTGATCAGAACCGAGCTATCGAGAACGATTCTTGGCATGCTCTGCGGTGCGCATGGCGTGAATGTCGTCGTCGACCCTCTCCAGCAGCTCGTCGTCCGAGGGCTCTGGGTCGGCCCCGGCCCATTTGACCTGCCGGCCGATCTCGTCGAGCCGCCGATCGGCGGCAGCACGATCGACAACCCGCACCGGGCGCAGCTGCACGACATCGTTGACCACCTCGGCCTCGAGGTAGTCGCCTTCCTTGAGCCGCAGCGCCTTGCGGGCCTCGGCCGGCAAGGTCACCTGGCCGTTGCGCGTCAGCTTGGTCAGCGGCATCGGCTGGGCTCCTTGTCTGTTGGCTAGGCTCATACGTGGTAAGTTACCATATTAGTATACCTCTATGCACAACGTCGTCAATGCACACGGGGATCCAGCTAAATTCAAAGATGTCGTTCGGTGTCGGGCTCCCCTGCCCTCGTCAGCCGTCGCGATTCCCCTCCCCCTTCTGCCCGGAGGGCTTGGCGAGATGTTCCTGGAGCCGGCGAGCCTGGGCTCGCCAAGTCCGTTCGCCTTCGGGGTTGCGCCTGATCCACTCGAGGCGGCCGTGCGTGAAGCGTGCCAGGAACTCGTGCGGCTCGCCGTCGGGCTCCGACAATGTGTAGAAGCAAAGATCGCCGTGGTAGCCGGTATCCTCCGCACCGGTAGGATCCGGCGGATCGTCGGGCCGGCTTTGACAAAGGAGAAGCCGGCCATCGGCATCGATGACATAGCAGTCGAGCAGGCATTCCAGATCTTTGGTCTGGAGCTCTATGTCTGTCGGCAGATTGCAGTCCGGCAGTGGAATCCTGCTGTATAGGCGATCATACATCCCCATGCTGGCTAAGCCGCTTCCGGATCGTTTGATGATCCTGCCCAATTCTCGACCGAAAGGCGTGGCTCGAGTTGTGCCAACGCCTTGAAAATCGCGTCGTTGGAGACGAGCACCGCATTCTCGGCGATCGCGGTGCTGGCGAGAATGAGATCGACGTTGTGGCGGCCGATGGCCCGCTCTGGTGCGCCGGTGCGCCTGCGATAGGCGTGCTTGAGCGCTGCAAAAATCTCCGCCCCGGCCTCGCTCAGCGGAATGATCCCGACCTCCTCCTCCCTGACGATCGACACCAGGCGCGAGCGGGCAGGATCATACTGTAGGCCATAGGTCAGCTCATAAAGGGTCAGGATCGAGATCGCGATCTCGCTGTCCTCGGCGATGGCCTGCAGCCGTCGCTTCGTCGGCTCGTGGAAGCCCGAGGCGTGATCGGCAAGGTACGAGATGGTGTTCGTGTCGAGCAGGTAGATCGCCATGAAGGAGCGGGTTCAGTCCGCGTTTTTGGGCTCTGCGAGCATGAACCCCTCGCGGAATTCCCGCACTTGCCGCAGAAAATCCTCGCTCGTCCCTTCCAGCGGGCTCTCGCGGCTCAGGCGCTCTGCCAGCCGCGCCCACCGGCCTCGAGGCGGCGACGCTCGGCGCTTGGCCTCACGCACCTGCTCGTCGAGCACGCGAAGGATGCGCTGCCGCTCCTCGTCCGGCAGCGCGTCGACTACGCGAAACATATCCTCGAGCACCTTGTCCATGTCGGCATCGTACCATGCCACGGAGCGGGCGTCCAAAACCCGGGCCGCCCTGCCGACCCTCGTCAGCCGTCGCGCAACCGTTCACCCGTCCGCGCACCGGTTGTCGGATCGGCGCAGCCGCGCCGGCCGACTTGGGGTTGGGTTGGGCGCAGCGGCCCCGGTGTCGTCCGGGGCAGCCAAGGCCGAAGCCGGCGTGTCGCCGCCGGCGAGCCGCCCTACGGGCGGCAACGCAACCCCAAGTCGGCCGGCTAGGCGACAACCGGTGCGCGGCAACCGTGGCTGCGTTGCGGCCTTTTACGCGATAGCGGCCCCGTCAGGGGCGGCATCTCTTAGGGATCGCCGGGGAAATGACGGGCTCCCCTGCCCTCGGCGCAGCCGCCCGGGTAGCCAAAGAAGGCCCGAGCGGAGGCTCGGGCAGGATCGAAAACTCAGTATTCCTCGGCCAGCATGATGGTGAGTACCCGGACGGTCACGTTCGGGTCGGTCGGATCGGGCGATCCGGCCCGCTCGGAAAGATCGTAGTAGTCGATCTTGAAGAACAGGCGCGTGCCGTCGATCTCGATGGCGCCGAAGTCGTGCTCTTCATGCGGGTCGTTGTCCGGGGTGAAGGCATCGAAGGCTTTCACCGCGGCGACCGCCTGGCTGGTGAAGGCCTCGCCGCGGGCGAGAACGCCTCGGGTGACGAGCGCCCGGCCGCCCTCGAGGCTCTGCCGGAAGCGGTCGTTGAGGCGCCGGATCGCCTCGGCCCAGCCCATCAGATGAGCTCCGCCAGCACAAGCGCGCTCTGCACGGTCTGAGCGCGGCATTCCTCGCACCAGCCGCGATCCTGGTCGGGCTCGACCTCGCAGCTGTAGTCGCAGCCTGCCCGGCCGCAAATGCCGGGCGAGACGCTGTCGTGGACGCTCGCCGCGATCAGCTCGTCGATACTACAGAAGCCTTCGATCTCGATGAGCTTGGCGAGCTTCGCGCGCCGCTCGGGTTCGGATAGCTGCATGGAGCTTCTCCTCGCTGCCAACGCGCCACTGCGGTGCGCTGGGTGGCGAGGAGAAGGCCGGCGATCAGCCGGTGGGTGACGTGGGCCCCCTGCCCTTCCCGCTCAGAATAGCCTGGATGTCACGCGCGGCATGCAGAACGCGCACGACCTCGATGCTGGCCTCGATCGGGCGGTAGAAGACCAGGTGCTTTTCGAAGCCCTGCACCGCGATCATTCGCAGTCCCTCGAGCCTCGGATCGCGATAGCGACGCGGCGCTCCTATTCCTGGCATGGCGGCGATAGCGGCGATCGTGCGCTCGATGGCGTCGAGGAAGCGCCGTGCGGCGTCCGGGCTCTCCTCGGCGATGTACAGGGTGGTGGCGACGACGTCCCGGCGGGCTTGCGGCCGCCGAAGGACATGTCTCATGCTGAACGGCGCTGGGCCGCGATCCCTTCCTCGATCTCCTGCCGTACGCTCGCCCACTCGGCCTCGTCGAGCGGCTGCGCCTCGCCCGATTCGAGCCCTTCCAAAAGCAGGGCTTCGAGATGCTCTTGGCCGCGGCGCTTGCGATCCTCCCGGATCAGCGCCCGCACGAAGTCGCTGGGGTTGCTGTAGGCCTCCGCCGCCACCCGCTCCTGGACGTAGCGCTTGAGCTCCTCGGGCAGCGAGATGTGCAGCGTCGTCGTGGCCATGGGCGTTGCTGGTGCTTTCGTCATACCCTGTTAGGGTAACATCACCGCAAAGCTTGTCAAACTTTGCGCCCATGCTTGGACTCGGATCGAGGCGGCGGACTCAGAACCTGATCGCCGGCTCCAGTTGGCACCGCTCTTGTCCGCTTTAGGCCAGGAGCGTTTGCTCAATCGCCTTCAGGAATCGCGTGTGCGCCCGTTCTGGCAGGGGCTCGATCCTGCTATCCGAGCGGCTCCTTCCCTTCCTAGCGGTCTTCTGCCTGTGGTCGTTGTGTTTCATGGCTGCGTCGGGCCCGAGATTCGTTTCCTTAAAATTTATACACATTCTACCGCGTATTAAAGATCTATTAGAATCATATTAGAGCCGCCTGTGGATAACATATTACCTTGAAAACAAAGGGCGTTTCCGGATTCTTGGGCAGCCGAGCTTACTTCAAAGAACACACTTTCTTACTCCAAAGAACACACTTTCTTACTTCAAAGAACACACCGTGGGTAGGTTATCCACAGGCCGGGGCGATCCGGCGGTAGCGTTTGCTACTCTCGATAGCGGCGATCATCGCTTGGTCGTGGGGACATTGGTGCACGACGATCTTGCCGACGCTGTCCTCGAAGGTGACGTAGCCCGAGGCATCGCAGAGCGGGCAGGCGGCAACTAAGCCGCGCCGCTTTCGCGTGGCGACGCGGTGCTCCTTGTCGATCTCCCAGCGGCCGACATAGCCCTTGATCGCGTTGAAGAGCTGCATGGAGAAGCGGGTCTTTTCGGCCTCGCGCACCGCGTACTCGATCAGGTCACGGACATCCTCGACGGAATGAGCCTCGAGGAGATGCGAGGCGTAGCCGGTCTCTTTCTCCTCGAACGTATGGTGCGGATGGCCGAGAAGCTTATGGAAATGAGCGACCAACTCAAGCGGCTGCTGGATGTCCCGCAATGCCGCCGTCTGGCGGAACCGCAGCTGGGGCATCCACTGGCGGACGTAGAATTCGTCGTAGTCTTCGAAGAAGCCCGCTCCGGGCCAGAACACGAGCTTGAGGCCGTCACCGCCGGCCTTCTTCACGATTTCGTACTTCCGAATGAGCCGGGTGTGCCGCAGCGCTTCGAGATGGTCGCCAAGCTGGGTCTGCAGGATCTTGGATCGGTAGCGCTCAGGCTTCAACCCGCCGAGCCATTCGCTACAAACGTCCTCATAGTCCTTCTCGAACCGCATCTCGTCGCGGGAGCGGCGAGGTTGGTACAGATTCGAGAAGTGGTAGAAGAGCCGTTTATACAGCGCCATGCCGATCGGCTCGAGGGTCATCAGCCGGTTCCAGTTCAGGCAGGCATAGTGCTTGTTGTTGAGGCTCTCGACGATGCGCGGGTGGACGCTGACCATGCAGGCCTTGATGTTGTTGCCCTTGCCGGAGAAGAGCGCCTCGTACAGCAGATAGAAGCTCGCGGTTGACCATTCATCCGTCTTTTTGTCGTAGAGCGAGCACTGCACCCGGGTGGTGTGCAGCTGCATGATCGCCCGATAGAGCTGCTTCGCCTGGGTGCCGCCGAAGGAGCTGCGACCGACCAGGCGCCCCAGCTCGCGTTGGCTGAACGAGACGCTGGTGGGGACAGGGAATCCTTCCTCGGTGAGCTTCTTCGAGATGGCCTGGAGCGCCTTGTAGGCGAGCACGGACGGATAGCCGAACTCGGGATCCGGCTTGATGATGACGGGTTGTTTGACAACCTCGTCGAGCCGGCCGGTCTCTTCGAAGGTTTGAGTCTGAGTCCGGCGGCGGCCGGCCTCCTTGGGATCGAAGCAGAACAAACGGCCCTCCAGCCGGAGTAGGTTGGCCTCGTTGAAAAGCCGTTCTTGCTCCGCGAAGGGATCACCTTCGACGATCAATGCCGACTCGGGTGCCCGAGTCGGTTCGGCTGCGGCAGGTGTGACGTCTGGCTTGGGCGTATCGTCGGCCATAGAAGTAAAGGGGAGGGCTATGCTCCCGCCTCGTTGGTGGTTTGGTGCTGCTGGATCAAGTCGTCGATCTCACCCTTGACCCGCAAGAGCTCGTCATACTGGTCGCGATTGGCGCTGAGCTCGCCGACCCCGATCTCTTGCAGGCGCCGCAGCAGGCCGCGCGCGGCCGCAACCGCCTTCGCCGTCGGGGTATAGGGGGGAGTGTCGGAGGTCTGTCTTGTAGTTTTCCTGGCCCGGATCGTCCGCACCGTGCCACCACTTTCCTTGTGCTGTTGCCAGAGCGCTCGTTGCGCGTCGGCGTCTCCGGCGCGCACGATCTCGATCAGCACCGTCCGCGGGGTGTCGGACGTCCGACTCTCGGCCTTGATGTCTTCCGGAAGGGCGGCGAGCCGGAGGATCTCGTTGACGGTATTGCGAGCCTTGCCGATCACCTTGCCCAGCTGCTCCTGGCCCCAGCCATATTTTCCCATCAGGCGGGCCAAGGCCTCGGCTTGCTCGACTGGCCGCAGATCCTCCCGCTGCAGGTTCTCGATGACGGCAAGCTCGTCGGGGTTGCCGTCGGTGATGATGGCAGTGATCGTCGGCTTGCCGAGCTTCTGCACGGCTCGGTAGCGCCGCTCGCCGGCGACCAGCAGATAGGCGTCATCCTCGGGGAGCCGCTTGACGGTGATCGGCTGCAGAAGGCCGTGCTGCTCGATCGAACTGGCGAGCTCGGCGATCGTGCCTTCATCGAAGGTCTTGCGGGGCTGGTCGGGGTTGAGGCGAATGACCTCGATCCGCAGCTCGACGAGCTTCGGTAGCTTCCCGGCGGCACCGAACAGGGGGTCGCGGCCCCCGAATTGCGCTCGAACGACTTCGGCGTTCCTTTTAGCGTCCATACGTGATGATTTCATCGGCTAGCTTGTAATAGCTCTCGACGCCTGGTGCGTCCGGGGTGGCAACCACGGTGGCCTTGCCTTCGATCGAGGCCTTGCTGAAGGCGGTGCTGCGGGCGATCGGCTCGAACACCCGGATGCCGCGGTCGGCCATCCCGGACTGTACGCCCGAGAGCACCGCTTGGTCGTGGGTGTAGCGTTGGTTGTATTTGGTCGGCAGCACGCCCAGCACCTCAAGGTCCGGGTTGAGCCCGCTCTGGATCTTATCGATCGTGTTGAGCAGGAGCCGGATGCCTTTGCTGGCGAGGTATTCGGTCTCCGACGGGATGATGACTTGGTCGGCCGCCACCAGCGCATTGATCGTCAACAGCCCCAGGGAGGGGGTGCAATCGATCAGGATGTAGTCATAGCGGCTGCGCAGCTCTTTGAGCCGCGCACGGAGCACGGTCTGTGGGCTTGCGAGTAGGTTGCCGATCAGCTCCGGCTCGGCGCTGGCGAGCCGGATGCTCGAGGGAACCAGCGCCGGGGTGCCGTCGATAACGAGTGAGGGGAGGGGCCTACCTTCTACGAGGGCGAAGTAGAGCGTCCGCTCCTCGTCCTCGAGCCGGTCGGGGTCCTGTCCGAAATAGGTGGTAAGGCTGGCCTGCGGGTCGGCGTCGATGACAAGCACTGTCTTGCCCCGGTTGATCAGGGCGTAGGATAGGTTCACGGCCGTCGTGGTCTTGCCGACGCCTCCCTTTTGATTTGCTATGGCGATGACCATGCTAGGTATTTTTCTTGATAATTGGCTATCGTGATACGTTGACTTCCTGGAATGCGAGGAATCGCTTGTATTCCTCGATGTCGATCAGCGCCGCAACCGGGATACCGCTCTTCTCAAGGACAAACCGGTCCTTATCGATATGCACCCGGTTGACCAGCCGCCCGATCATCGACCGGGCCTTGCTGATGGGAATCCGTTCGATGGGCGGCGCTTCGGGTGTGCGCGGCTTCATGAGCTCGATCGCCTCGGATCGTGTCGGCTGGATCAAAAGGGTACGTATATGCTCTGGATTGTACAATAGCTGTTAGCCGGCCCGCACCTCCTTTCCTGTGGATAAGTGATACGTTAGATGGCCGAGCCGTCACTTCACATAAAGACGGGCCAACGGCGCACCGCGACGGCAGTTCATTGAGCTCATCGCCGCGCAGAGCAGAGTCGGGCGTCCGACTCTGGATCGGTGCGCTCCACATCCAATGACCGCCGATCCTTAACGGGCGATCGGAGGGCATCTGGTTTCACTGCAGCTTGCCGTAAAAACCGCTCCGAGTTATTCTGAACACATATGAACACAAACGACGATAGGCAAATGGCCGAGACCACGACACTGACCGTGCGCCTGACCAAAGAGGCCAGGGACAAGCTCGATGCCCTGGCCGAAAGCACCCGGCGCAGCAGGGCTTTTCTCGCCGCTGAGGCGATTAACGACTACGTGGCCGCCAACACCTGGCAGATCGAGGCCATTGGCGAGGCGGTTGCCGAGGCCGATGCTGGTGGGCCCTTTTATGCTCACGAGGAAACCATGGACTACCTCGAGCGCCGGGCCCGCGGTGAGCGCCCGAAACGGCCGAAACCGATCAGCACTTCCTGATTATGGAGGTACGCTGGTCCGCCAGGGCCCTCGCCGATCTTGAGGCAATCCAGGACTACCTGCTCGAGCGCAGCCCGGCCGCCGCATTGCGCATGGTGACGATACTTCGTGCCGCTGGCGAAAAATTGTCCACGATGGCGCAGCGAGGTCGCCCAGGTCGCTGGCCGGGGACGCGCGAGCTCATTGTCTCAAACACCCCATACCTGATCCCGTACCGCGTGCGAGGAGAGGTAGTCGAGATCCTGCGGGTCTTTCATAGCGCCAGGCAGTGGCCGCCTACGGACTAGCGTCGACCAGAGTCGGACGCCCGACTCTGGTCGGTAGGGAAGGGGAAGGCCATCCCGGCCATCACGCGGGCCAAGTCAAACGCGAGAATCCTCTTTATGTCATGGATGATAGAAGTCATCGTAATCACCTATGCGCGCCTTCGAGCTGCATAAACCGCCTCTTTGTGAATATGGACGAAGCTCGCAGCGGTATCGACTCTTCGCGCCAATCAGGTGCCGTCGGGGTGTGCACCCCTAAGTGCTCCGGCGGGTTGTCACGCCGGAGCACCAAAGTGACCGCTTACCGGAACACGTAGCGCGAGCCGTCAGCTGCGAAGGCAATCACCTCGAAGGGATCGGCCGGCGTGCCCTCGATCTCCATGCCCGGCGACCCGACAGGCATTCCTGGAACCGAGAGACCCTTCACCGAGAGGCGTTCGGCAAGAAGCCGCCGAACGGCATCGACGGGTACGTGCCCCTCGATGATGTAGCCCTCGACCTTGGCCGTATGGCAGCCGCCCAGATCGGCAGGCACACCAGCGGCGGCGCGCGCCTCTGCCACGTCGTCAACCTCGTGAACGGTGACGGTAAAACCTGCCGCCTCGAACAGCCGGGCCCATGCCGAGCAGCAGCCACAGGCCCGGTTCTTCCAAACCTCGAGGGCAGGGGCGGCGCCAAGGGCCGGGGAAGCTGCGAGGAGAAATCCGGCTCCCACCATCAGCCGGCGGCGTGAGGTCATCATGGTGATGCGTCCTTTTCGTGCGGGATCATGCCCCGGCAACCGCCGGGAACGCATTCGCCTCGAGCAAGCGCGCTCGAGATGCGGCTCAGGTGAGAGAAAGACGCGGGGGAGGATAGGGAACGCCCGGGACGTGTTCGCGGGCCGACTGTTCTGGTACCCAGGCGATGGCAGATTTCTGCCTCTGGCGAGAGGGGAGTGCTGGAGAGCTGGCGATCGCCGGCTGGACTGGGCAGACCGACACCGGGCAGGTGATATCTCCCATGCCCTCGCACCCGGTGCAGGCATCCGATATCGGGGTGTCGATGCCCCCCGGGACTTGGCTGAAGTCGATCGGCACGCCGAAGGCCGGCCAACCGGCGGCGACAACCACCAGCAGCACGACCAGGAGCCGACGCAAACCCATGCTGGTCATGAGACAGAGCCTAGCAGGCTTGGGCGCCGATCCTAATGGGTATGAATATGCCGATGATGCAGGTCGGGATAATGAGGGTGCCGATGCACGAGCGGTGCATGACGGTGCCAATGCGAATGCGGCTCGCCTCGCGGATCATTCTCGCTGTGCGCATGCCGATGGTGCTCGTCATGCACATGGCGATGCTCATGCGCCATGGCATCATGCACATGCTCGTGCTCGTGCCGCTCGGCCAGATGCAGGTAGAGGCCGATCGCCATGAGCGCCCCTGCCGCAAGCAGCGGGGCCGTTATCGGCTCCCCGAGCAGCACGATGGCCAGCAGCGCGCCGATGAAGGGGGCCAGCGAGAAATATGCCCCGGTGCGGGCTGTCCCGAGATGGCGAAGCGCCAGCACGAAGAGAGCCAAGCTCGCACCATAGCCGAGAAAGCCGACCACGCCGACGTAGAGCGTCGTGCCAAGGGAGGGCAGGGACGCACCTTGTGAGAGCGCCAGCGCCAAATTGACGGCGCCCGCGACGAGCCCTTTCACCATCGCGATCTGCACCGGATCGGCAGCGGAGAGCGTGCGGGTCAGGTTGTTGTCGATGCCCCATGCCAGGCACGCGGCGGCGATCAGTGCGGCGCCGAGGTTGAGCTCGACGCCACCGCCCCAGGAAAGCAGGGCGGCGCCGGCGAGAATGGCGAAAGCACCCAGCAGCAATCGCCGGTCGACGTTCTCGCGGAACACGATCCAGGCGATGCCCATGGTCGCGAGCCCCTCGAGATTGAGGAGCAGCGCCCCGCTGGAGGCATCCGTCCGGGCCAGCCCGAACATCAACAGCAAGGGGCCGGCCACGCCGCCGGCGAGGACGACCGCCACC